>OGEQ01002002.1_pt1 | contig 14856 bp, 9 predicted proteins | sample 1570731 | NCBI WGS metagenome assembly OGEQ01 (sample SAMEA2582132, study PRJEB24529) | metagenome | biome: Human gut stool | place: China | collected 2011
GCGGAATACGGCATCGCCACCACCGCCGCGCGCATGGCCTACGCCGTGCTGCACGATGAAAAGGTCATTCTGCCCGCGAGCGCGGAGCTGACCGGCGAATACGGCGAAGCGGGCCTCTTTGCCGGCGTGCCGTGCGTCATCGGCGCGAGCGGCGTGGAGGAGGTCGTGGAGCTGCCGCTCACGGACGAGGAAAAGGCGACCTTCCACGCCTGCTGCGAGGGCATCTGCCGCAACATGGAGCATCTCAAAGAGATCTGAGACAACGCGAAAGGAATTAACGTTATGAATATCGCTTTTACCGAAAATACTCATCCCGGCACGCTGCCGCCGTCCGATCAGCTCGGCTTCGGCTCCGTCTTTACCGACCATATGTTCCTCATGGACTACAGCGCCGGCAAGGGCTGGCACGACGCGCGCATCGTGCCCTACGGTCCCATCTCGCTCTCCCCCGCCGCCAGCGTCCAGCAGTTTTCGCCCATCGGGGCGCAGGGCTTGATGTTGTGGGACTGCACAAACAGCCAAGGTGCGTTCTCGTACCCCAGCGTGTAGCCGACGCTGCCCGTGTCCAGCGAGCAGGTAAAGCCCGCAAACTGCGCGAACTCCCCTGCCCTGCCGGGCTGCCAGGGGCGCAGCGCGCCGTTTTGGCGCACGAAGTACGGCGCAGCCGAGAGCCCATACCACCGCCCGCCGTCCAGCAGGAAGGCCGCGGGGTGGCTCAGTCTGTCGGCGCGGACCATCCACCAAGGAGACGCGGGAAACTCTGGCGTGCCCGCCCGCAGCCGCGGGTAGCGGTTGTCGACGCGGAGCGGGGCCTCGCCGCGGTTGCGGCCGTAGAGGAAGCCGGGCAGGAAAAACCGCGGTGCATCGTGGGCGGCGCGGTATTCCAGCTTGACGACACCGCGCCACGGGGCGTCGGCGGTGTTGGTCAGCGTCACCTGCCAGACCGCCGGATCGGCCAAGGTCGAAAATCCGTGGTCATAGGCAAAGTCCACCGTCAGCGGCGTTTCGGCCAGCGGGCGGTAGTCCTCATCGTTCGCTGCCCGGGCCGTGCAGGCAAATTGTATCGACATAGGTTCCTCCTCCTTTTATATGGAGCGCCTTACAGCGGCCAGATGCGGTATTGACCGCTGAGGGCCAACAGAGCGAAGAAGTACAGGCAGTTGTCGTAATAGCGGCGCGGGCCCTCCCGCAGGGGTGTGTTCCAGAAGCGGCGCACGCAGGCCTCGGCGTTGGGGCCGCCCGCCGCCAGGCTTGCCTGGGCGTTGGTGGCTGTGATGGCCACGGGGTGCAGGGCCTCCCCGGGCAGCGGCGTGCCGTCAATCTCCCAGATTCCGTTTGTGCGGCCGTGCAGCGTATCGCAGAAAAATTTTTGCAGCCGCTCGGCATTTTCGGCCTGCCACGGGTCGGCCCTGAACCAGGCATAGTCCAGCGCCATGTTGGCGATGGTGCGGTAGGCATCGCTGTAATACAGGTCGTGGCGCTGGTCGCGGTCCGAGCGGTTGTGGGGCGTGCCGTCGTAGAGGGAATACTCGGCGCAAAGGCCCGTGACCGGGTGGCACACTTTATGGAGAAATGCGCGGCTGGCCCGGGCAGCCGCGGCCCAGAACGGGCGGTCCTCCTCGTCGGCCCACAGCGAGAACAGCGTATAGAAGTGGGGCAGATGGTAGGACGGATCGGTAAAATCACACTCGGTGATAAATTTAATAAGATGGTTTTCGGGGTCCCACATCGGGCGGCCCGTGCCGGGCCTTTCGCCCTTGTGCAGGCAGCTGTGCAGGATGCGGCGGGCCATGGCGGCATAATCGTAGATTCCGCTGCCGCAGCCCCAGCGCCCCGCCGCAAAGAAGAGCGCCATGGCAAAATACTCCTCGCCGTCTGGGGCGGGGCCCTTGGCGTTGGGGGTGCCGTCGGTCCGGCACGACCAGGCAAAGTACCCGGCGTTGGGGCCGTCCTGTATGTACATATAGTGCATGACCCAGTTCCACAGGGCGTCAAATTCGGCCTTGTGGTCAGTCTGTACGCAGAGCATCATGCCGTAGCTCATGCCCTCGGTTCGGACGTCGTGGTTGCCCGTGTCCTCGATGTAGGCAAGGCCCGGCCCGGCGGGATGGTAGAAGCGGTGAGCTTCGTCCCCGTAAAAAATGGTATGAAATGTATTTTCAATGCGCACATCGATCTCCGCCTGCGCATAGCCCAGCTCCGCAAAAACATTGCGGTAGTGTGTGGGCAAGGTTACTGCTGCCATAAATCGGCCCCTTTCGTTGTTCGGTTTTGAGCCCAATATAGCAGGTTGCGGCGGCAAAATCAAGGGGGTCCCGGGCCGGATTTTATGCAGAGCAACATAAATACAACACTCCCGCGTTCAACTTATAACACGGTGTAACAGTGGAATTAAGCGCAAAAAAATGACGCATTTTGCAAGAAAAGTCCCCTAGTTTTCGGGCTTTTTCGGCTTTTGCAATGCTTATTTTGTGCTATTTTTCGGGCTGTGCAAATTTTGGCAGCGCCGAACGAGTGCAGGACGCACGCAAAATTCAGCGGTGCAAAATGCACCATTTATCCATAAAGGTGACACGAAAGTTACAATTCGCCTTTCAAATCGCACAAAAACCGTGTTTTTCTTTCTAGCATATTGCACAAAAAATTCTCAGCAAGCCCGTAAAAAGCGCAAATATTGATAAGAAACATAGCAAAAAATGAGAAGCGTGTATTCTCGGAATGCGGTATGATAATGGCAGATGATATGTTCGGCCCGCGGATAGGGCCAACAAGCACAAAACACAGACAATGCAGAAAAGAGTGAAGCAAACGGTGTTGGACAAGATCGCACCCAAAGACCCGACGGCCAAGCGTCCGGGATTTTATGTGCTGCTGGACAAACCTGTGGGCGGCCTGCCGAGCAATGACGGCGTGGGCCGACACCCCGTTTACATCAACGGCGACCGCCTTGTGACTTTCGCCAAGATGGTCGGCGGCATTGATGACGAATCCATTCTGGAAATGCTCCGCACGGCCAAGGACTTCCGCAAGCTCGTGCACAGCGTCGGCGTCAGCATCGTCGGCGATCTGCCCGACAAGGTTGTGACGTTCACCCTCGGCTTCTCCGGGGAGCTGGGCAGTGGCGGCAGCCGCAGCAGCATGAAGATCACCACCGACGGCACCGAGCATGTCATGGTGATGGACGCGCAGCAGTGGTCCGACAGCGACGAGACGCCGCAGGAGTTCCTGTTCGAGCTCGTCAAGCCGAAGGACATCGCCACGGCCACCGTCAAGCTCTACTTGAACGACGGCTACACGGTCCCCGAGGTCGACCCCGACCCGCCCGTAGCCTTCGATACGCCCGCCTACAATGAGACGATTGCCCGCAGCTGCCTGAGCACCGGCAACAATGTTCGCATCAAGCGCGTTTTGCAGCAGCTGCGTGAGGGCAAGCCCACGACGATCGCGTTCCTGGGCGGCTCCATCACCCAGGGTGCGGGCGCAGTCCCCTCGCAGGAGTTGTGCTACGCGCACAAGACCTACGAGGCCATCTGCGAAAAGTACACCCCCGACCACGGTACCCATGTCCGCTACATCAAGGCTGGCGTCGGCGGTACTCCCTGCCAGCTGGGCATCATCCGCTATGATCGCGATATCACCCGTGACGGTGCGGTGCAGCCCGATCTGGTCATTGTGGAGTTCGCCGTCAACGATGAGGCCGACGAGACCAAGGGCTTGATGCACGAGAGCTTGATTCAAAAAATCTGGTCAGCCCCCAATGAGCCCGCCGTCGTGATGCTGTTCAGCGTTTTTGCCAACGACTGGAACCTCAAGGACCGGCTGGCCCCCATCGGCTGGCGGCATGAGCTGCCGATGGTCAACGTACTGGACGCCGTCAGCCCGCAGTTCCGCGTGGGCGTCGGCGAGCGCAGCGTCATCACCCGCCGCCAATACTTCTACGATGTGTTCCATCCCTCCAACAGCGGGCACCGCATCATGCGGGACTGCCTTATGTACATGCTGGATCGGCTGGACAAGCAGCAGGAAGGCCCGGCCCCCAAAGAGGTCGCCCCCTACTATGGCTTCGATTTTGCCGAAACGAAGCTGCTGGACCGCAGCGTGAACCCCTTTGATGCAGTCATCGACCCGGGCAGCTTTACCGAGACCGACACCGATCTGCAGAGCGTGCCCTTCGACTTCGAGGATGTCAACACTCCCGAGTTCCCCCACAACTGGAAGAAAGGCACCGGCGACAAACCGTTCACGATGGACATCACCTGCCGAAGCATCCAGCTCGTCTTTAAAGATTCTGGCAGCAAGGAGTTCGGCGCGGCGGCTGTCACAGTGGACGGCAAAGAGGTGGCCGTCTACGACCCGCGGCAGGCGGGCTGGACACACTGCCACGCCGCCATTATCTTAAGGGAAGAAACCGTGCAGAAGCACCACATCCAGATCAAGATGCAGGAGACCTGCACGGATAAAGTATTCACCATTTTAGGCTTCGGCGTTCTGTAAAGAGCACAGAAGAACAGGAGAAAGCATAAAGCATTATGAAGAGAACCAAGAATCCCGCTAAAGAGGCTGAGTACCGCAAGCGTGCTGCCGACCTTGTCGCGCAGATGACCCTGCACGAGAAGGTCGGCCAGATGCTGAGCTGGGCCCCCGCCATCGAGCGTCTGGGCATCCCTGCTTACAACTGGTGGAGCGAGGGCATCCACGGCATAGGCCGCGCAGGCACCGCTACCGTGTTCCCCCAGGCGATCGGCATGGCCGCCGCCTTTGACGAGGACATGATGGAGCAGGTCGGCAACGCCGTCGGCGTTGAGGCCCGCGGCAAATATAATATGTGCCGCACCCACGGCGACCGCGACATCTTCAAGGGCCTGACCGTCTGGGCTCCCAACATCAACATCTTCCGCGATCCCCGCTGGGGACGCGGCCACGAAACTTACGGCGAGGACCCGTTCCTGACAAGCCGTCTCGGCGTCCGCTTCGTCGAGGGTATGCAGGGCGATGACCCCGATTACCTGCAGGCCGCCGCCTGCGCCAAGCACTTCGCCGTTCACTCCGGCCCCGAGAGCGACCGCCATCACTTCAATGCGATCGTCTCCAAGCAGGATCTGTGGGAGACCTACCTGCCCGCGTTCCGCGCACTGGTCAAAGAGGCCGGCGTCGAGGCCGTCATGGGTGCTTACAACCGCACGAACGGCGAGCCCTGCTGCGGCAGCAAGACCCTGCTGAAAGACATCCTGCGTGACAAGTGGCAGTTTGACGGCCACGTCACTTCCGACTGCTGGGCCATCAAGGACTTCCACACCGGCCACATGGTCACCGACGGCCCCGTTGAGTCCGTCGCGCTGGCCGTCAACAACGGCTGCGACCTGAACTGCGGCGACCTGTACGTCTATTTGGAGCAGGCCGTCGCCGAGGGCAAGGTTTCCGAAGAGAAGATCGACGAGAGCCTGACCCGCCTGTATGTGACCCGCATGCGTCTGGGCATGTTTGACACCGAGGACCAGGTTCCTTATAATAAGGTCGGCTACGACGTAGTCGACAGCGCCGAGATGAAGGCCCTGAACCTGAAAGTCGCCGACAGCATCATGACGCTGCTGAAGAACGACGGTACGCTGCCGCTGGACAAGTCCAAGCTGCACACTGTCGGCGTTATCGGCCCCAATGCCGACAGCCGCAAGGCGCTGCTGGGCAACTACGAGGGCACCGCCTCCCGCTACACCACCGTGCTGGAGGGCATTGAAGATTACCTCGGCGACGACATGAAAGTCCGCTATTCCCAGGGCTGCCACCTCTACGCCGACAACATCCACGGCCTGGCTGAGTCCAACGAGCTGCTGAGCGAGGTCAAGGGTGTCTGCGAGGAGAGCGATGTCGTCATCGCAGTCCTCGGTCTGGATTCCGGCCTGGAGGGCGAGGAGGGCGACAAGGGCAACCAGTTCGCCAGCGGCGACAAGCCGAACCTGAAGCTCCCCGGCCATCAGGAGGAAGTCCTGAAAGCCTGCGTCGAGAGCGGCAAGCCCGTGGTCCTCGTTCTGCTGGGCGGCAGCGCACTGGCTGTCAACTACGCGGACGAGCACGCGAACGCCATCCTCGAAGCCTGGTATCCCGGTGCCCGCGGCGGTGAGGCCGTGGCCCGCGCCCTGTTCGGCGAGACGAACCCGCAGGGCAAGCTGCCCGTCACCTTCTACCACAGTGACCGCGATTTGCCGGAGTTCACCGACTACGCGATGAAGGGCCGCACCTACCGCTACATGGAGAAGGAAGCCCTCTATCCGTTCGGCTACGGCTTGTCCTACACGAAGTTCGGCTTCAAGGACGCTGCACTGAGCGCAAACGAAGCAGGTGCCGACGGTCTGGATGTGACCGTGAGCGTCACGAACGAGGGTGCCGTCGCGGGCCGCGAGAGCGTAGAGGTCTACGTCAAGGCCGAGCGCGAGAACACCCCGAATGCCCAGTTGAAAGGTCTGGTCAAGGTCGACCTGCAGCCCGGTGAGACAAAGCAGGTCAAAATCCATCTGCCGCTGGCAGCCTTCGCCCTCTGCGATGCGGAAGGCACGCCGATCGTCGAGGCAGGCAGCTACAGCGTTTACGTCGGCGCTTCTCAGCCCGACGCCCGCAGTGTGGCGCTGATGGGTCAGGCCCCCGCAAAACTGACCGTCACCCAGTCCGCGACACAGGCCCTTGACCTGTGATCGAAATTAGGAAGGAGAGACAGAACCATGCCTAAGACCGCGCAGAAAGACGCTTCGACGGCCACTGTCAAGAAGCAGGGCGCCGCGCTGAAGCACATTCAAAAGTACTGGCAGTGGTACGCAATGATGTTCATTCCCATTGTGTACTACATCGTGTTCCGCTATATCCCGATGTTCGGCAACATCATCGCGTTCCGCCGCTACCGCGCCGGCAGCAGCATCTTCGGTGATGAATGGAGCGGCCTGAAGTACTTCAACCAGTTCGTCAAGGACCAGAACTTCTGGCGTGCGTTCAAGAACACGCTGCTGTTGAACTTCAAGTACCTGATCATCAGCTTTCCCCTGACGCTGATTTTCGCGCTGCTGCTGAACGAGGTCAAGAACGTTCACTTCAAAAAGATCGTGCAGACGATTTCCTACCTGCCCCACTTCATCTCAATGGTCATTGTCGCGGGCATGGTCCGCGAGATTCTGTCCACCAGCGGCCCCATCAACAACCTGATCGTCAAACTGGGCGGCGAGGCAATCACCTTTATCTCCCTACCTGAGTGGTTCACCACGATCTTCGTCACGACGGGCGTGTGGCAGGGCCTTGGCTGGGGCACCATCCTCTATCTGGCTGCCATGTCCGGCATCAACCCTGAATTGTACGAGGCCGCTGAGCTGGACGGTGCAAACCGCTTCCAGCAGTGCCTGCACGTTACCATCCCCGCCATCCTGCCCACCATCTCCACCCTGTTGGTCCTGAACATCGGCAGCCTGTGCGGTTCCGCCGCTTTCGAGAAGGTTTTCCTGCTGTACACGCCCACCACCTACGAGACGGCCGATATCATCGGCACCTACGTCTACCGTATGGGCCTTGGCTCCGGCAACTACAGCTACGCAACGGCCGTCGGGCTGTTCCAGGGCCTCATCAACCTGGTCCTGCTCACGGTTGCCAACAAGGTCTCCTCTTGGCTGACCGGCAGCGGTTTGTGGTAATTAGGAGGATAAAACAATGGCAAAAGCAAACACTATGGGCCCCATGAAGATCAAGGAATCGGGCGGCTACCGCGCGTTCAAGGTCTTTAACTTTATCCTGTTGACGCTCATCAGCATCGCAATGCTGTATCCGTTCCTGTACCTGGTCGCCCAGTCCTTCTCCTCTACGCAGGCGATCGTCGCAGGCGAGATCGGTTTGATCCCGAAAGACTTCAACGTCGACACGTACAAATACGTTATCACCGACGGCAAGTTCATCCCCTACTATGGCAACACCGTCGTCTACTCCCTCATCGGCACGGTCTGCGCGCTGCTGTTCAGCGCCCTGCTGGCTTACCCGCTTTCCAAAGCGGAGCTGTACGGCGGCAAGGCTATCAACAAGTTCATCATCTTCACGATGTACTTCGGCGGCGGCATGATCCCCAACTACATCCTGATGGTCTCCCTGGGCCTGCGCGATACCGTGGCATCTTTCATCCTGCCCGGCATGATCTCCACCTACTACGTCATCCTGATGCGCTCCTTCTTCCTCTCGCTCCCGCGTGAGCTGGAAGAGGCCGGCGAGATCGACGGTCTGGACAAGTGGGGCGTGTTCTGGCGCATCGCCATCCCCCTGTCGAAGCCCATCATCGCCACGATGGCTCTGTTCTACATCGTTCAGTACTGGAACGACTGGTTTGATGCTTTCCTCTACCTGGATACGACCTCGAAATGGCCCGTTGCCTACTACCTGCGCCAGCTGATCAGCAGCGCATCCGGCACAAGCGCCGATGCAGGCGACGCCATGCAGATTGCTTCCAACATCAAGTCCTGCGCCATGGTGCTGACGTCCGCCCCCATCATCTGCATCTATCCCTTCATCCAGAAGTACTTCGTTCAGGGCATGATGCTTGGTGGTGTCAAGGGCTAAAAATGCGACCGCCGCCTGCGGCGGATTCAGGGAGCATTTTTAGGCGCAGCGGTCGCAGAACGCGAGGGGCGCCCAAGCCCCGAAGCGCGATGCGGTAACCGCAAGAGAGTACCTTATCTCGTTCTCGTTTTTCCACTGTCTTAAAACCGACGCCGACTCCGGCGCCGGATGAAAGAAAACGCCTGTTTTCCCAGGGCCTTCCGGGGAGCAGGAAAAAACGTAATGGAGGTTACGAAACATGAAAAAGCTCACATCCCTCGTGCTGGCTACCGGCATGGTGCTGTCTCTGGCTGCCTGCGGCGGCTCCGGCAGCTCCACGGCTGCAAGCACCACCAACACCGATGGCAGCACTGCTACCACCGACACCGCTGCTGCGGACGAGTCGAACCTCGGCTATGAGTACGGCGAGCACTTCCACTCTGACGAGCCTGTCACCTACACGATGTTCTTCAACGACAACCCCGCCTATCCCATGAACGACAAGTGGATCAGCGAGGGCGTCTTTAAGGCCATCGAGGATGCCACCAACGTCCATCTGGAACTGACCGTCGTTGACAACTCCAACTACACCGATAAGGTTTCCTTGGCCGTTTCTTCCGGCACTTCCCCCTACATCATCCCCAAGATCTACTCTGAAACTGCGTATGTCACCGGCGGCGGCGTTGTCCCCGTTTCCGACTATGTCCAGTATATGCCCAACTACTCCAACTTCGTCGAGGAGTACAACATGCAGGACGACTTGGCCACCATCACGCAGGCCGACGGCAAGTACTACCGCCTGCCCGGCCTGAAGGAGACCTCTCTGCAGGATTACACCTTCCTCATCCGCAAGGACATTTTTGACGCTGCCGGCTACGATGTCGCCGAGCTGGAAAAGGATTGGACCTGGGACGAGTTCGCCGACGTGCTGATCGGCGTCAAGCAGTACATGGTCAAGCAGGGCATGTGCGGCGAGAATGACTACACCTGGTCCGATATGTGGTGCGGCCAGACCTCCGGTTACGGTCAGGGCGGCAACCTGCTGAAGCTGCTGGGTGCCTCCTACGATATCAACACCGGCTGGGCCATCACCACCAACTACGGTCTGGTCTATGACGCCGACAGCGATTCCTTCGTTGACGGCTCTGTCTCCGACAATTACAAGCAGGCCTACACTGTCCTGCAGAAGCTCGTCCAGAACAAGGTTCTTGACCCCGAGACCTGGACCCAGGATGACGACACCGCGCTGAACAAGTTCTACCGCGGCGAGACCGCCATCATGTCCACTAACCGTGCCCAGTACGCCACCCAGGACTCCAAAATCAAGGAGCAGCTGGGCGAGGGCAACTACGAGCTGTACCGCACCCTCGTTCCCATCGGCACATCCGACTATCAGGCCGAGAACCAGCGCCTTGAGTGCGGTATCATGATCTCTTCCAACGCTCTGAAAGAGCTGGGCGAGGACGAGTTCATCAAGATGATGCGCTTTGTTGACTGGCTGTGGTACTCTGACGAGGGCCTGACCCTGACCAAGTGGGGCAAAGAGGGCGAGACCTACACCGTCACCGACGGCACCTACAGCCTGACCCCCGGTTACTACTGCAACGGCCTGTCCATCGCACAGACCTCCGACGATCAGATCGACCTGCGTGAAGAGCTGGGCTACGCCTGCGGCAACTTCATGTATTCCGGCAACACCGAGCTGCTGACCAGCAACTTCAGCGAGGATCTGCGTGACTTCTACGACCGTCAGGGCCAGTACCGCAAGCTGCGCCCGCTGGATCCCACTGTCACCTTCGACGAGGACCAGATGGAGATGCTGAACCTGTGGGGCACCCCCATGACCGATACCGTCAACGCTTGGACCTGCAAGTTTGCTATGAACCAGGCTGACATCAACAACGATTGGGATACCTACGTTGCCGAGGTCGAGGCCCAGAACATGCAGAACATCGTTGACATGTACAACGACACCTACAAAGCCAGCAAGTAAGCTGCTTGTAAACCCGACTGTCCCTGCGACAGCAAACTAACTGCCGGGGGCAGCCTCACGTAACAACATGGGGCTGCCCCCGGTTTGTTTTATGGTACGCAAGTACCGCGCCCCGGTGACGGGGCGCACCGTGTGTGCCCGACACGGATGCTGTCGGGCCTGCACGGCACTTCCCGTCACGGCCTCCCGCATTTCCGGGTCAATGACGAGCATCCGCCCGCCGTTCCCGCCACATCCCTTTTACCTTTTATAAAAGGAGCTGTTCCTTATGAAACGCACTGATTTCAGCGTCGACTGGCTGTTTGCCGTCTGCGCGCCGGATACCGAGCTGCCACCGCAGGACACGCAGTTCACCCCCGTCGACCTGCCCCACGACTGGCAGATCCGCCACGCAGATGACCTTTACCGCGACGGCACGCTGTTTTATCGCAAATATTTCTTTGTCACTGCCGAACCCGGCACCCGCCGTATGCTCTGGTTTGGCGGGGCTTACATGGATACGACCGTTTTCGTCAACGGCACCGAGGTCGGCCAATGGAAATACGGCTACACGTCGTTCTGGTTCGACATCACCGACGCGCTGCACGAAGGCCAGAACGAGGTGCTTGTCCGCTGCCATCTGCGCCACCCCAACTCCCGTTGGTATTCGGGCGCGGGCCTGTTCCGTCAGGTCGAGCTGTGGAAAGTCCCCGACTTCCACCTGATGCCCGACGGGCTGTATGTGGCAGCCAAAGAAGTCGGCAACGGCGCGTGGAACATCTCCGTCACCGCTGAGCTCGGTTCCGTCACCGCCGCCCCCGCGGGCCGCACCCTGACGCTGCACCTGACCGATGATAACGGCCAAGTGCTGGACACCGCCGTTCTCCCCGCCGATGCGTGGCAGGCACTCCCCTCCCCCGAGGTCTGGCGCACGGGCAAGGAAACGGCCATTTACAAAACCGCGCACACCTTCACGCTGCAAGACCCCAAGCTGTGGGACCTTGACGCGCCGAACTTCTACCATATCACCGCCGAGCTGGATGATGACACATTGACGACCCGCTTCGGCTGCCGCACGATCGAGATCACACCCGACCGCGGCTTGCTGCTCAACCACAAGCGCGTCTTGATTAAAGGCGTCTGCATCCATCACGATTTCGGCTGCCTCGGCTCCGCGTTTGAGAACAGCGCCGCCAAGCGCCAGCTGGAAATGCTCAAATCCATGGGCGTCAACAGCATCCGCACGGGCCACACGCCGCCCGCACCACAGTTCATGGACCTGGCCGACGAGATGGGCATGCTGATGGACGTCGAGAGCTTCGACTGCTGGCGCAGCGGCAAAACGCCATACGACTACGCCCGCTTCTTCGACGACTGGCATGAAAAGGACGTTGCCGCGTGGATACGCCGCGACCGCAACCACCCGTGCGTGCTGTTCTGGTGCATCGGCAACGAAATTTACGACACCCACGCAGGCCCCGAGGGCGCTGACACGATGCGGATGCTGCTGGCCGAGGTGGCCGAGCACGACCCCGCCCACAACGGCATCCCGACGCTGGGCTCCAACTACATGCCGTGGGAAAATACACAGCACTGCGCCGATATTATCAAGGTCGCAGGCTACAACTACGGCGAGCGCCTGTACACAGACCACCACGAGAAGCACCCCGACTGGGTCATTTACGGCAGTGAGACGGGGTCCATCGTGCAGAGCCGCGGCATCTACCACTTCCCGCTCTCGCAAAGCCTGCTGTCCGACGACGACCTGCAATGCTCGAGCCTGGGCAACAGCCGCACGAGCTGGGGCGCAGAGAGCTGGGATGTCTGCCTGCTGAGCGAACAGCGCTGGCCGTTCACGCTGGGCCAGTACCTGTGGGCCGGGTGGGATTACATCGGCGAGCCGACGCCCTACCACACCCGCAGCAGCTATTTCGGCACGATCGACACGGCGGGCTTCCCGAAGGACGCCTACTACGTCGTGCAGGCCGCGTGGCTCGACCCCGCGACCCACCCGATGGTACACCTGTTCCCCTACTGGGACTTCAACGACGGGCAGATGATTGACCTATGCGCCTGCACAAATGCGCACAGCGTCGAGCTTTTTGTGAACGGTGAGAGCCTTGGCCGCAAGGTGCCGGACCCCGCCAAGGGCCGCACCGCCAACTGGCAGACGCCCTACCGCCCCGGCAGCGTCAAGGCCGTGGCCTACGATGAAAACGGCACGGTCGTTGCCACCGATGAACAGGATTCCTTCGGCGACAGCACCATGGTCTGCCTGCAGGCCGACCGCAAGACGATCTCCGGCGACGGCCGCGAGCTGGCGTTTATCACGATCACGACCTGCGACAAAAACGGCAGCCCCGTGCGCAACGCAAACGACCGCGTGACGGTCCGCGTGAACGGCGCAGGCGTGCTGGTGGGCCTGGACAACGGCGACAGCGCCGACCCCGACGAGTACCAGACCGACAGCCGCCGTCTTTTCAGCGGCATGCTGCTGACCGTCGTGGCGGGCAGCGGCCGCACGGGCACGATTACCGTGGAAGTCACGGCCCCGGGCCTGCGCCCCGCCGTGCTGACGTTGAACGCCGCCCCGTTTGAAGGCCCCGTCCGCCGCCGTCTGCCGTCGATGAAATTCAACGGCAGCACGCAGGAGATCCCCGTGCGCAAGCTGGCCTTGACCGCCGAGCGCACGGCGCTGGACAAGGAGCACCCCGTAACCCACATTACCGCCGCCCGCCGCCCCGCCGATGCGACGTTCACCGACATTGAGTGGCAGCTGACCGACGACAGGGGCGTGCCTGCCGTGAACGCGGCCATGCAGCCAGACGGCGACACACTGACCGTGACCGCCTTGGGCGATGGTACGCTGCGGGTCCGTGCCCTGGTGCGCAACGGCCACGACGCGCCGCAGTTGATCTCCCAGCTGGAGTTGTCCATCTCGGGCGTCGGCCAGCTGCACAAGAACCCCTATGAGTTTATCTCGGCCAGCCGTTTTGATGCGTCCTTCGGCGATATCGGCAACGGCAACGAGCGCGGCGTCTCCACTTCCCGCACGGGCCGCAGCTGGGTGCTGTTCGATGACATCGACTTCGGCCCCGACGGCGCAGACACGGTGGAGTTGCCAATCTTCGCCCTGGACGGTGCGCCGACGACCTTCCGCTTCTGGGACGGCGAGCCCTACGCCGAGGGCAGCACAATGATCGGCGAGCGCATCTACCACAAGCCCAAGCAGTGGAACGTTTACCAGCCCGGCACCTTCAAACTGGATAAAATCCTGCGCGGCATCGGCAAGTTTGCCGTCGAGTTGAACGTGAAGGTCCACATCAAGGGCTTCACGTTTGCCCGCCGCTCCCGCGCGTGGGACACGCTGGCCGCAGGCGCGTGCGATTCCGTCTACGGCGACTCCTTCACCCGCGACGGCGCACGCGTGCTGGGCATCGGCAACAATGTCTCGCTGGTGTTTGACCGCATGGACTTTGGCGAAACGGGCTGTCGCGGCATCCGCATCATGGGCCGCAGTCCCCTGCCCGCCAATACCGTACACCTGCTGTTTGCCGCAGAGAACGGCGGCGAGCCCGAACGCCGCGTCGTCGAGTTCGGCCCGCAGGCCGACTGGGGCGAGCAGACGTTCACGTTTGCGCCCGTCACGGGTGCGCGGCAGGTGACGTTCCTGTTCCTGCCCGGCACGCAGTTTGATTTTGACAACTTCACGTTTATTTGAGGCGATACCCATGAACCACGAAATCTATGCGGACCACGCCGCCACCGCGCCCATTGAATCCTTGGCGATGGAAGCGATGTACACCGCGTACCAAGCGTACGCGAACCCCGCAGCGCTCTACCGCAGCGCCCTGCACACCAAGCAGACCGTGGAAAAAGCACGGCAGACCGTGGCAGAGAACCTGGACTGCACCCCCGATCATGTGTTTTTCACCTCCGGCGGCAGCGAGAGCAACACCTGGGCCATCCGCGGCACGGTGCCGCGGGGCGGCCATGTGGTCACATCCCCCATCGAGCATCACTCGGTTCTGAACGCCTGCGCATCAATCCAAGACGACGGCGGCCGCATGACGACGCTGGAGGTTGACGGGTTCGGTCGCATTGTGTCCGAGAGCTTGACCCGCGCCCTGACGGCTCACCCCGATCTGGTCAGTTTGCAATATGCCAACAATGAGGTCGGCGTCGTGCAGGACATCCCCGCGTTGGCGGCGCTCTGCCGTGAGGCAGGCGTGCCGCTGCATGTGGATGCCGTGCAGGCTGCGGGGCACCTGTCCATCCCGCTGGACGGCATCGAGCTGGTGAACTGCACCGAGGTCATCGAGATGTGC
>OGEQ01002020.1_pt1 | contig 14678 bp, 8 predicted proteins | sample 1570731 | NCBI WGS metagenome assembly OGEQ01 (sample SAMEA2582132, study PRJEB24529) | metagenome | biome: Human gut stool | place: China | collected 2011
TTCTTCCCTTTCCTTCAATCGTTTCCCCGTGGCTCTGTCTTTAGCTCCGGGTTTACCCCTACCCATTGGGACAACCGTTTCCCTGCCGATACCGACATCAAATCAGAACTGTAAAGGACCGCCAATTCCTCCCCCCGTAACTCCTGACTTCGAATTCATTCATCATCGTAATCCCCATCGTTTTATCATCCCGTAAAGATAAGCAATAATTAATGATATTCAAAACATAATGGCATCTATATTCTACCTTTTCCTACCTGTTACCGCACCGATCTTCGCCGATATTCCCAAAAACGTATTCCTGCCTGTTGCGAAGCCCTACCTTCGTGTTGTCATTGATAATGAAAACAGGTAGAGCGACCAATACGAATTCATAAAAATCGATATCTTTGCAATCGGTTATCTGCAACAAACATCAGGACGAATGCGTTATAATAAAGAAATTAAAAACGATATGACACGAAAACTATATTTTACAATCTTATCACTGCTCTTCATATCTACAATTTACGCTCAATACGTCCCGGACATACTGGGCGATAATTATCTGCGCCGGACCATTCAGATGCCAGATGACTACGAGGGGAAAGTCGTCTGCACGCTTGTCAAGAAGCCACAGTTACCGGAGACCAAACAGGCAATCTTGTATATACATGGCTACAATGACTATTTTTTTCAGAAACAATTGGGTGACAGCGTGAATGCCCACGGTTATAACTTTTATGCTATGGACCTCCGCAAGTACGGACGCTCGATACTGCCGAACCAGAATCCTTTCTTCTGCAAAAGCTTGAAAGAGTATTTTGCAGACCTCGATACTGCCCTTGCCATTATTAGGGAAGAGGGGAATGACAAAATATTGCTGATGGCACATTCTACCGGTGGATTGATTACCCCGTATTATCTGGACAGCAAAAAAGGTAAACTTCCTGTCGACGGATTGATATTGAACAGTCCCTTTCTGGACTGGAATTTCGGATGGATGATGGAAAAAATCGTGATCCCTGTAGTTTCCTGTATAGGGAAACTATTTCCCAACCTGACCGTACAAGGATACGGGGATGCTTCGTATGCTCATAGTCTGCTCAAACAATTCAAAGGGGAATGGGTATATAATACGGACTGGAAGATGATTAACGGCCATCCGAAAAAAGCCGGATGGATAAACGCCATACAAGAAGCGCAGAAAACAGTGCAGAAAGGGATCGGCCTGGACTGTCCGGTACTGGTGATTTCGTCAAACAAGTCGTTCCCGGAAACAAAAGAATGGAATAACGAATATCTGTCTTCCGACATCGTGCTGGACATACACGATATTCAAAAATACGGACAGAAATTAGGCAATTATGTTACACGCGACACGATACAGAACGGGATTCATGACTTGATACTCTCTGAAAAAGACTCGCGCGACCATGTATATCGCACAGTGTTCGACTGGTTGCCGGGAAAATAAACATTGATTATTCTGATATTTGTATTTTCAGAATGCTTATACTTCTTTTCGAAATGAGATATCGGCCGGTAAGTTTTAATCCTTACCTTTGTCCGGTTAAAATAAATATGGAATGAAAGCCTTACAGACAATCATTGCAGTTGCCACTCTTCTCCATGCTGCAAATACTTTTGCACAGACGGAAGAAGCAGAAGATGCAACCTCATATAAAGCCGAAGTTTTCGGATCGGCCAGCAGCGGATCGACAACTCCGTTCTGGATGGTGAGCAATCGGTACGGGGTAGTTCCCCTAGACGCCAATAACGGCTATCTCAACGCTGGAGTTTTTCATCAACAACATTTTGGAAAGGGATTTCGCTGGAGTGCAGGGCTGGACATTGTAGCTGTCGTACCCCGTTACCGTAATGTGTATATCCAACAGATATATGCCGAGTTAGGATATAAAAGTATGCTTCTGAGTGTGGGGAGCAAAGAAAACCGGCATTCGCTTTGGGATCATTCCCTTAGTTCCGGTGACATGGTTCTCTCCTCCAACGCACGCCCGATTCCGGAAATAAAACTGAGTATGCCGGAATTCACCGTCGTTCCGCTCACAAAGGGTTGGATGCAGGTGAAAGGAGATTTTGCGGTAGGCAAGTCTTTCGATACCAAATATCTGGAAGATTTCTCCAATGGAAAACAAACCTATATAAAGAACGTCCTTTGGCATCATAAATCTTTTTACGTCCGCATCAAGGACACGCAAAACAAATTCCCGCTTTCCGGTATTATCGGCGTGCAACACTGGGCGCAATGGGGTGGAACATCCAGCAATCCGAGAATAGGTGTACAACCTCACTCCCTGAAAGATTTTATCCGGGTAGTTTGTGGTAGCGAAGGCGGAGACAATGCAACTCTGTCGGACCAGGTCAACGTGCTTGGCAATCATTTCGGTTCGTACGATTTCAAACTGGAATATACGATGCCGAACTGGAAACTGGCAGCTTATCATCAGCATTATTTCGAAGATAAATCCGGAATGATATTCGTGAACGGGACAGACGGACTTTGGGGAGCACAGTTGGATTTGCCACGCCTTCCCTGGCTAAAAAAGGTTGTAACGGAATATTTGGTCACCCGCAATCAGAGCGGACCGTTCCATTTTATCATCTTCGATCATGACAAATATCAAGGTCCGGGTGGTGGCGGAGATGATTATTACAATAATATAGAATACATAACCGGTTCTTCCTATTTCGGACAAGGTATAGGATCACCGCTTCTGACTTCCCCCCAATACAATACGAACGGGGATATAGATTTCAAGAATACACGTGTACGTGCCTGGCATTTGGCATTTGAAGGAGACCTGTCGCCAATGGTTTCCTATCGCCTCAGATACACACTCATGAATAGCTGGGGAAAACCTTACGCCCCGTTTCTGAATAACAAAAGAAGCAATTCCGGACAGGTGGAAGTCAAATATCACCATCCACGCCTGCAAGGTTGGGAATTCACAGGAGCTGTGGCCGCAGATGCAGTTTCACTCTATGGGGATAACGTCGGGTTCAGTCTGAGTGTCTGCAAACGCGACATTTTAAAATCCTGGAAATAGATTATTTATATTGCTCCCATAAGGCTGACGCAATGATGTCTTGTGTTTTGTCAGCCATCTGCTGCAATCCTTTATGGGAAGCATCCATCCCTTCGGTCGGGATAGGCGGATGAATGACCATTTCCATCTTGTGACGGTGAACATTCAACGAACCGATCGGCAATACGTCAAAAGGTCCGTTCAAGGTGATCGGGACAATCTGTAAATGCTGGTCGGCTGCCATCTGGTAAGCTCCTTTCTTAAAACGGATCATCTTTCCGTTATAAGTACGTGAACCTTCTGGGAATACCACCACCGACGCTCCGTTCTTCAAGCTACGTTCCGCCTCCAACACGCTACGGGCGGCAGCTTTCGGTGTCGAATTATCGACAAAGATAAAACCTGCAGCCCGGCAAGCAGCTCCCACAAACGGGATTTTGGCAATACCGGCTTTCATCACCCACTTGATCGGTACACCCAAAAAACCATATATAAGGAATATGTCGAAAGCGCCTTGATGATTGGCAACAAATACGTACGATTTCTTCCGGTCTATATTTTCCCGTCCTTTTACCTTCACCGGGCAAAGGGCCAAATGGCAAGTCAGCCATGACCAAATCATTCCCGGATAATAAGCAAATATTCTTTCCCCGCCTAACAGGCAACCAACAATAACCGTAAGGGCTGTCAGTATGGTCAATACCACAAAAACAGGAACCACAAACAGCCATAAATAGAGCATATAAAGTATCCGTAGCATATATAACTGTATTATTTCACAAATATAAAAGCTAAATTCAATGGTTTCATCATTTTTGTCCCAAAATATTTTTGCAATCGGGTTATTATTGCTTTATTTGCGGTAGAAAAAAAATAATATATAAAATATCTATCACCATGAACGAATTATTGAAAAATCTGGGGGTAATCGTACTCCTTATCGGTGTTATCATTTTGGCTGTACCGGCAATTAACGGAGGATTGTCAAATACTATTCTTCTTACCGGTTTAGGAGTCATTATTCTGGGTTATATCGGTCATATCGTTATAAACAAGAGACTCGGATAATCACACACTTACAAATAAAAAAGGTCGCTCCGGTTGAGCGACCTTTTTTATTTTCTGTCCGGGAATCAGGCTTCCCCTTTCACACCTCCGATGGGAGGAACAAAATCTTCAAATTTGGCAGTCTTACCATTTGCTTGTTCTTCAAACTTTGCCAGATTATCTTGCAAAGCAAACAACAGTCGTTTTGCATTGTCCGGAGTCAGGATGACGCGACTTTTCACCTGTGCCTTCGGAGCACCCGGCACAACGCGGATAAAATCCAATATGAACTCGGATGAAGAATGTGATATAATTGCCAGATTTGCATACGTTCCCTGAGCCATCTCTTCTGACAGCTCTACTTGAATCTCATTTGTCGGTTTGTTATTTTCCATATTCTTATTATTTGATTATAAATATTCCAAGACAAATATACATATTAAAATCGGAATAATATCAAATAAAAAGGGCCACCTTCACAGGCAGCCCTTTTTCAGTTGTGTTTTTAATTCTCAATTCTTTAGACCAATGTAAAAAAAATACCTTATTGTGTTTAATATTCTATAATCTCGACGCTTAAACTAAGGCAATTCGTCTTAGTAATTTCATTGTTTATTCAACGTTACAAAGATATGCCTCATACAATTAACCACCAAATACTATTTTATCATTATATGATACTATTCCGTCACAGATAATTCATCTATTTTGCAAATTAGTTTAAAATCATGTTTTAAATCCTAAAACGAGTACGTGCATATTTTTCACGATATTCGGTAGGAGTATTACCTTTTCGTCGCTTAAAAGCCCGATTGAAATTCGATAAGTTATTAAAACCAGATTTATAGCATATTTCTGCTATTGTATCACTTGTGTCAATCAGTCGGCAAACCGCTTCAGCTATACGAATGTCATTCAAATTGTCGATAAAAGTTTTTCCCGTCCACTTTTTCAGAAACCGAGTAAGCGACGCTTCGCTCATATTTATTAACGAAGCAAGTTCGGACAATAAAACCGGACGCTGATAATTTTCATGCAAAAACAACATGATCGTATCCAGACGGTCATTATCTATATTGCTAAAGTTTTCTACAGTATTGATAGCATTTAACTTGCGTGCCTTTTCATCTAACGACAAAGTCTTGAGTATTTCTATCAAACGTAATAAATTGTGAAACGAATCCGGTTTATCACTCGATAGCTTTTTAAGTTCGGGTTGAATACGCAAAATCATTTCACGGCTAAAGACAAGACCGCACGAGGCTTTCTCAAACATATCTTTTATAGTCTTGAAATGACGCTTGTTGATAAAACTATCAAAAAGAGAGGCATGGAACTGAATTGTTATTTCCAAAATATCCGTACTCAGACATTTGTGATTTGAATAAGCATGCTTGGCTCCACCTGCAACCAATAACAGATCAAGCTCTTCCATCTCCTCCACCGAATCACCAACGATTCGAATCGCGCCAGCAGCATTCTCCAAATAGTTCAGTTCAAATTCCGGATGCACATGAAGCGGATAGGAAAAACTACGCTTAGGTCGCTGCATCACCAGAAAACAATCTTCCGGTGAAAGCGGCGTAATTTCTCTTAATACATCTACGGAACCCATAACATTTACTGAACAATTATTCTCGATATAACAGGACAATGGTCTGAAGGATATAAGTTATCCAGACTTTCAGCCAAAACACCATGACGAAGTACTTTGACATTACCTTTTACAAAGATATAATCAATCCATACACGTTCGTCCAAAGGAACACGCCCATAATCGTGGAAAGTCCACTCAGGTCCGTAGCACAAAGGAGCCAATGTACGGGCATGTGTCAAATGTCGCGGATCTTTTTCGTCCGTTAAAACTTTAATCGGATCATCAGTCGGAACAGCATTAAAGTCACCAGTAACAATCACCGGTAGATTTCTGGAAAGCAACTTCACCTGCTTTAAGACTAAAGAAGCCCCTTCATGACGAGCAACCTGTCCCATGTGATCCAAATGAGTGTTCAGAAAGAAAAACTCTTTTCCGGATTTCTTATCTTTGAATATCGCCCAAGTTGCAACACGCTCACAAGCGGCATCCCAGCCTTTTTTGCCCACGGCATTCATATCTTCCGCCAGCCAGAAATTGCCACTTTTGACAACAGAGAAACGATCCTTTCTGTAAAGGATAGGAGAATACTCACCTTTTGTCTTACCATCTTCACGCCCCACCCCGACATAACCATAGTCCGGCAAACGGTCCAATAAATCCGTCAACTGATTATGCAAGACTTCTTGCGCACCAAACATATCGACATCATAAAACTTGATCACATTGGCAGCCAGGTCTTTCCTGTACTCCCACCAGTTAGCCCCGTCAGACTTTGTACTCATGCGAATATTAAAAGACATCACATTCATCTCATTATCAAGATGTTCAGCAAAAACAATATTCGTCGAGATCAAAAGGGTGAACAAATAAAATAGTACTTTCTTCATATATGATTTATTTTAATTATCAAGATAATACACAAATATAAGGACTCTGATTTTATTAAACAAATAACAGAAAATAAAAAAGGGCTACCGAATATCGGTAACCCTTCTCTTTTATTTATTCCGCATTTTACTCGTCGTCTCTGTCCATAGTATTGAAATCTACGACATTCTTACGATTTGCAAAGATACGTTCGAACTCATCTTTAGCACCGACAACCAATTTGTCGAAATCACGCTGGCCTGTACCGGCAGGAATCAAGTGTCCGCAGATAACGTTTTCTTTCAAACCTTCCAGACGATCCACTTTTCCATTGATAGCAGCTTCATTCAGCACTTTAGTTGTTTCCTGGAAAGATGCGGCAGACATAAAGCTGTTTGTCTGCAAAGCGGCACGAGTAATACCCTGAAGAATCTGGTTAGCCGTAGCAGGAACTGCATCACGGACTTCAACCAATTTCAAGTCACGACGTTTCAGCATACTATTCTCATCTCTCAACTTACGAACAGTCACGATCTGACCTGCCTGCAATGTCTGAGAATCTCCCGGATCCGTCACAACCTTCTTGCCCCAGATACGATCGTTTTCATCCATTACCTCCAGCTTATCAACCACCTGCTGTTCCAAGAAGCGAGTATCTCCCGGATCGATGATTTCAACCTTACGCATCATCTGACGAACGATTACCTCGAAATGCTTATCGTTAATTTTTACACCCTGCAGACGGTATACGTCCTGGATTTCATTTACGATATATTCCTGAACAGCCGTCGGTCCCATGATTGCCAGGATATCAGACGGAGTAGTCGCACCATCAGACAGAGGCATACCAGCACGAATGTAGTCATTTTCCTGAACAAGCAGTTGCTTGGACAGAGGCACCATATATTTCTTTACTTCACCCAATTTGGATGTAACAGTAATTTCACGGTTACCACGCTTGATCTTGCCGAAACCAACTTCACCATCGATTTCAGAAACGACAGCCGGGTTAGACGGGTTACGAGCCTCAAACAATTCCGTTACACGAGGCAAACCACCAGTAATATCACCGGCTTTACTTACTGCACGCGGAATCTTGACCAAGACTTCACCCGCCTTAACCATATCTCCCTCGTCTTTTACAACGTGTGCACCCAACGGTAATGAATAATTCTTCAGATAGTTTCCGTTTTCATCCACGATGTGTGCAGCCGGAGCTTTTGTCTTATCTTTAGATTCGATAATGATCTTTTCTTTCAAACCGGTCGTTTCGTCACTTTCAACATTGTAAGTAACATTTTCAACCAAACTTTCGAATTCGATCTTACCGGAAACTTCCGATACGATAACGGCGTTGAACGGGTCCCATTCGATAATAACATCCCCCTTCTTGATTGTATCTCCATTCTTGAAGAACAATTTGGAACCATAAGGAATATTGTGAGCCAGTAATACGATCTTCGTTGTCGGATCGACAATACGGAGTTCAGCCAAACGGCTGACAACAACCTGGAACTTCTTACCGTTTTCTTCGCTATCCACAGCACGAAGTTCTTCGATTTCCAGAACACCGTCATATTTAGAAGTGATACTGTTTTCTGTTGCCACGTTAGATGCGATACCACCGACGTGGAATGTACGCAGTGTCAGCTGAGTACCCGGTTCACCGATTGACTGTGCTGCGATAACACCCACAACCTCACCTTTCTGAACCATCTGGTTCGTAGCCAGATTACGGCCATAACATTTCGCACAAACACCTTTCTTGGATTCACAAGTCAATACAGAGCGGATTTCAACACTTTCGATCGGAGAATCTTCGATCTTTTTAGCCGCATCTTCACGAATTTCTTCACCGGCCCGAACGATTACTTCTCCTGTCAGCGGATGAATAACATCATGAACGGAAACACGCCCCAAGATACGTTCACCCAGACTAGCGATCACTTCATCATTGTTCTTCAATTCCGTACAAACCAAACCACGCAACGTACCACAATCTTCTTCATTAATGATCACATCATGCGATACGTCAACCAGACGACGAGTCAGATAACCGGCATCGGCAGTCTTCAAAGCCGTATCCGCCAAACCTTTACGAGCACCGTGAGTAGAGATAAAGTACTCCAACACAGAAAGCCCTTCTTTAAAGTTCGACAAAATCGGGTTTTCAATAATCTGCCCACCTTCTGCTCCCGCTTTCTGCGGTTTTGCCATCAAACCACGCATACCAGACAACTGACGAATCTGTTCTTTAGAACCACGGGCACCAGAGTCAAGCATCATATATACAGAGTTGAAACCTTGATCATCCGAAGAAATAGTCTTCATCAAGATATTAGACAACTCTGAGTTAACATGCGTCCATATATCAATCACCTGGTTATAACGTTCATTGTTAGTGATGAAACCCATATTATAGTTGTTTACGACTTGCTCAACTTCGTCATAACCTTTCTGTACCAGTGTTTCTTTTTCTTTCGGAATAATAATATCACCTAAGTTGAATGACAGACCACCTTTGAATGCCATCTGGTAACCTAAATTCTTGATTCCATCCAGAAAGTCAGCAGCTTTAGCTACACCACAAACCTTAATTACATCACTAATAATATCACGAAGAGATTTCTTAGAGATAATAGTATTGATATAACCCGCTTCGGGCGGAACGATTTCGTTCACAATCACACGACCTACGGAAGTTTCGCGCATCACGTCTACAATGTTACCATTTTCATCAACGTCTTTCACGATTACCTTCACCGGAGCGTGGATATCTACCTTACCTTCATTATAAGCAATCAACGCTTCTTCCGGTCCGTAGAACGTCAAACCTTCCCCTTTTGCACCAGCACGCAACTTAGTAATGTAGTACAAACCAAGAACCATATCCTGTGCAGGCACAGTAATAGGCGCACCGTTTGCCGGATTCAAGATATTATGTGATTGAAGCATCAACATTTGTGCTTCAAGAATAGCTTCGTTACTCAAAGGCAAGTGAACAGCCATTTGGTCACCATCAAAGTCGGCATTAAATGCCGTACATGCCAAGGGGTGCAACTGGATAGCCTTACCTTCGATCATCTTAGGCTGGAAAGCCTGAATACCCAAACGGTGCAATGTCGGTGCACGGTTCAACAGTACAGGATGTCCTTTCATTACATGCTCCAGAATATCCCAGATCACAGGTTCCTTACGGTCAACAATTTTCTTTGCAGACTTAACAGTCTTAACGATACCACGTTCAATGAGTTTACGAATAATAAACGGCTTGTACAATTCTGCAGCCATTAATTTAGGAATACCGCATTCCCCCATCTTCAATTCCGGGCCAACAACGATTACCGAACGCGCAGAGTAGTCAACACGTTTACCTAACAAGTTCTGACGGAAACGTCCCTGTTTACCTTTCAAACTGTCAGACAAAGATTTCAACGGACGGTTAGCATCTGTCTTCACTGCACTTGACTTACGTGAGTTATCGAACAATGAGTCCACAGATTCCTGAAGCATACGTTTTTCGTTACGTAAAATCACTTCCGGAGCCTTAATTTCGATCAGTCTTTTCAGACGGTTGTTACGAATAATCACACGACGATATAGATCATTCAAGTCCGAGGTAGCGAAACGGCCACCATCCAACGGAACCAACGGTCGAAGCTCAGGCGGGATAACCGGTACAATACGTACAATCATCCATTCCGGCTTGTTACGTCCACGTGATGCACGGAATGATTCTACTACCTGAAGACGTTTCAATGCTTCATTCTTACGCTGCTGTGATGCATCGTTACCAGCACGATGACGAAGTTCGTAAGACAAAGCATCCAGGTCCAAACGAGCCAGCAAATCATAGATAGCTTCAGCACCCATCTTAGCGATGAATTTGTTTGGATCATTATCCTCAAGATATTGATTATCTTTCGGAAGTGTATCAAGAATATCCAGATACTCTTCTTCAGAAAGCAAATCATATTCAGCTACGCCATCTTCAGCTTTCACACCCGGCTGAATAACAACATAACGTTCGTAGTATATAATCGAATCCAACTTCTTCGTCGGTAATCCGAGCAAATAACCGATTTTATTAGGGAGCGAACGGAAATACCAAATGTGAGCCACCGGGACCACCAACTGAATATGTCCCATACGCTCACGACGTACCTTCTTTTCAGTAACTTCCACACCACAACGGTCGCAGACGATACCTTTATAACGGATACGTTTGTATTTACCGCAATGACACTCATAGTCCTTTATAGGACCAAAAATGCGTTCACAAAACAAACCGTCACGTTCGGGTTTGTAAGTACGGTAATTAATGGTTTCAGGCTTCAAAACTTCACCACTCGAATTCTCAAGGATTTCTTCCGGAGAAGCCAGACCAATTGAGATCTTCGAGAAATTACTTTTCGTCTTATTTTCTTTTCTAAAAGCCATACTCTATATAATTGAGATTTGATAATTGAATCATTAGAAATTGAAAAGGTGCGAATGTCAATGAACCTTCATAGGTGCATTGACATCACACATTCTTTCAGTATTTTATTCTAGGTTGATACTCAAGCCTAACCCTCTCAACTCGTGTAACAATACGTTCAAGGATTCCGGAATACCAGGTTGCGGCATCGGTTCACCTTTCACAATTGCTTCATAAGCCTTCGAACGTCCTACTACGTCATCAGACTTAATAGTCAGAATTTCCTGTAGGATATGAGCAGCGCCAAAGCCTTCAAGTGCCCAAACCTCCATTTCTCCGAAACGCTGACCACCGAATTGTGCTTTACCACCAAGAGGTTGCTGAGTAATCAATGAGTACGGGCCAATAGAACGAGCATGCATTTTGTCTTCAACCATGTGCCCTAACTTCAACATATAAGTCACACCTACGGTAGCTGCCTGGTCAAACTGCTCACCTGTACCGCCATCACAAAGATAAGTTTTACAGTAACGAGGCAATCCAGCTTTGTCTGTCCATTCGTCCAAATCTTCCATTGTAGCACCATCGAAAATAGGAGTTGCGAATTTCACGCCCAATGTCTTTCCGGCACGTCCAAGCACAGCTTCAAAAATCTGTCCGATGTTCATACGAGAAGGCACGCCCAACGGATTCAATACGATATCAACCGGAGTACCGTCAGCCAAGAACGGCATATCTTCCTGACGTACAACACGTGACACGATACCCTTGTTACCGTGGCGACCTGCCATTTTATCACCGACACCGATCTTACGTTTCTTAGCAATATATACTTTAGCCATCTGGATAATACCAGCCGGAAGTTCGTCACCGATAGTAATAGCAAACTTCTTACGTTTCAGTTCAGCATCCAGTTCTTTGTATTTCTTGATGAAATTCATCACCAAGTCACGAATCATACCGTTAGCATGTTCATCACTAGTCCAATTACTTAACTGGATAGAAGTAAAATCGAGTGAATCGAAATCAGATGCACTAAACTTAGAGCCTTTAGCGATAACCTCCGCACCCAAATAGTCTTTCACACCTTGAGAAACCTTACCTTCGGTCAAAATCATCAATTTTTTAACCAAGATACGTTTCAAGTCTGCTACCTTTGATTCAAATTCATCATCAATCTTAGGCAACAATGCTTTGTCAGCCAGCTTAGAGCTACGATTTTTGATAACACGTGAGAACAGCTTCTTATCAATTACGACACCTTTCAAAGAAGGAGAAGCTTTCAATGAAGCATCTTTTACATCACCAGCCTTATCACCGAAGATTGCACGAAGCAATTTTTCTTCCGGAGAAGGATCAGATTCACCTTTCGGTGTAATCTTACCAATCATAATATCACCCGGTTCGATACGGGCACCGATTCTTACAATACCGTTTTCATCCAGATCTTTTGTAGCTTCTTCACTTACATTCGGAATGTCAGAAGTCAATTCTTCCATACCACGTTTCGTTTCACGAACTTCCAGAGAATATTCTTCTACGTGTACAGAAGTCAACAAGTCTTCACGTACCACACGTTCATTCAAAACGATAGCATCCTCATAGTTGTAACCCTTCCAAGGCATATAAGCGACTAATAGGTTTTTACCCAATGCCAACTCACCTTTTTCAGTAGAATAACCTTCTGTCAGGATATCGCCTTTCTTCACACGTTGACCTTTGTCACAAATCGGACGCAAGTCAATAGTCATATTCTGGTTGGTTTTACGGAATTTAGGAATTCTATATTCTTTCAAAGCCGGCTCGAAGCTAACAAACTCTTCATCTTCCGTACGGTCGTACAAAATACGAATAGTAGTAGCATCCACGAAATCAACGACACCATCACCTTCAGCAGTGATTTGTGTACGAGAGTCTCTGACCAACTGGCGTTCGATACCTGTACCAACAATCGGCGCCTCACTTCTCAAAAGAGGAACTGCCTGACGCATCATGTTTGATCCCATCAACGCACGGTTAGCATCGTCATGTTCCAGGAACGGAATCAATGAAGCTGCAATTGATGCAATCTGTTGGGGAGAAACGTCCATAAGATCTACCTCCGCTGGTTCGACAACCGGGAAATCAGCATCCTGACGAGATTTTACTTTATTACGCACAAATGTACCATCATCATTCAATGGAGCATTACCCTGTGCAATAATTTTTTCTTCTTCTTCCTCAGCAGTCAGATAAATCAGGCCATTATCAGATAGGTCCACTTTTCCGTTTTCTACCTTGCGGTACGGAGTTTCAATGAATCCTAACTCGTTAATCTTAGCAAACACACACAATGAAGAAATCAAACCGATATTCGGACCTTCAGGAGTCTCAATCGGACAAAGACGACCATAATGCGTGTAGTGAACGTCACGAACCTCAAATCCGGCGCGTTCACGAGAAAGACCACCAGGTCCCAATGCAGACATACGGCGCTTATGTGTAATTTCAGCCAACGGGTTTGTCTGGTCCATGAACTGAGACAACGCATTCGTTCCGAAAAATGAATTGATAACAGAAGAAATGGTCTTAGCATTAATCAAATCAATCGGAGTAAACACTTCATTGTCACGAACATTCATACGTTCACGAATCGTACGGGACATACGAGCCAGACCAACGGCAAACTGATTAGAAAGCTGTTCACCTACTGTACGTACACGACGATTGCTCAAGTGGTCAATATCATCCACATCTGCCTTTGAGTTAATTAACTCAATCAGATATTTAATGATTTCAATAATATCTTCCTTCGTGAGGACACGTACGTCCATATCAGTCGTCAGATTCAATTTTTTGTTGATTCTATAACGCCCCACATCACCAAGGTCATATCGTTTTTCCGAGAAGAAGAGGTTGTTAATAACTTCACGTGCACTTGCGTCATCAGCCGGATCAGCATTACGCAACTGACGGTAGATATACAACACAGCCTCCTTTTCCGAGTTACTCGGATCCTTCTGCAACGTATTATATATGATAGAGAAATCGGACTGGTTCGGTTCATCCTTATGCAAAAGGATGTTCTGAACTCCCGATTCCAGAATTTCATCTATATGCTCCTCTTCCAGTACGGTTTCACGATCGATAATAACTTCGTTACGTTCGATAGAAACCACCTCACCGGTATCTTCATCAACGAAATCTTCAATCCATGTTTTCAAGACACGTGCAGCCAGTTTACGGCCCAGCACTTTCTTCAGATTTGTCTTGTTAACCTTCACATCTTCTGCAAGGTTGAAAATCTCAAGAATATCTTTGTCGTTCTCGAAGCCGATCGCACGCAACAGAGTAGTTACCGGCAATTTCTTCTTACGGTCAATGTATGCGTACATCACGTTATTGATGTCAGTAGCAAACTCAATCCACGAACCTTTAAACGGAATAATACGAGCCGAATAAAGTTTCGTACCATTGGCATGCACACTCTGACCGAAGAATACACCCGGAGAACGGTGAAGCTGTGACACAACTACACGTTCGGCACCATTAATGACGAAAGTAGCCTTATCAGTCATATAAGGAATCGGGCCGAGGAATACGTCCTGAATCACTGTATCAAAATCCTCGTGATCGGGATCCGTACAGTATAGCTTAAGTTTCGCTTTTAAAGGAACACTATAAGTAAGCCCACGCTCTATACAATCATCAATGGTATAGCGCGGCGGATCAATATAAT
>OGEQ01002025.1_pt1 | contig 14659 bp, 14 predicted proteins | sample 1570731 | NCBI WGS metagenome assembly OGEQ01 (sample SAMEA2582132, study PRJEB24529) | metagenome | biome: Human gut stool | place: China | collected 2011
TGGGCGCTGAGATCTACCTGTACCTGGAGTACAAGGGCAACAAGATGACCGCCCGTGTCGCTCCCACCTCCAAGGCACGCAACGGAGACACCGTCCGCGTTGCATTCGATCCGCACAAGGTCCACGTCTTTGATGTCGAGACCGAGCAGACCATCCTGAACTAAGTTCTCCAGGGATCATCTTTTGATCCTCCTAATAAGCAAAAGCCGCCGGGAAGCGATTTCCGGCGGCTTTTGTCTAAAAGAACACAGCATGTCGCTTCCACCGCGATGCAGCGCATTGCCAAAGCCGACTGAGCACGAGAGGATAGAAAAGCACCCGCGGCCTGCTGGCTGCGGGTGCTTTTTCCGAAGGAGAGAACGGAATGCTCAGCCCTTGACACCGCCCAGTGCAACACCACGGACGATGAACTTGGACAGCAGCAGATAAACAATGATCACAGGCAGGATGGCAATGGCCACCAGCATATAGACCTTGCCCATATCGAACTTGAGGAAGTCGGCACTGCGGAGCTGTGCAATGAGGATGGGCAGGGTCTTTTTGTCTGCCGTATCCAGCACCAGTGCGGGGATGAAGTAGTTGTTCCAGCTGGACACAAAGGAGAAGATGGCCTGCACCGCCAGAGCGGGCTTCATAATGGGAAGCACGATATGGTTGAAGGTGTAGAACTCCCCTGCGCCATCGATGCGGGCAGCTTCCACGATCTCCATGGGCAGGCTGGCATCCAGATACTGCTTCATAAAGAAGAACACCGCCGGGGCCGCAATGCTGGGGATGATGAGGGGAATGAAGCTGTTCTTCAGGCCCATCTTTGTGATGAGCTGCAGGAAGCCCAGCGCCGAGACCTGGGTCGGCATGGTCATAATGAGCAGGATGATGGCAAACGCCGCCTTTTTGAACCGGAAGTTATAGGCGTAGATGCCGTAGGCTGTCAGGGCCGAAAAATAGACACTGAGGGCAGCCGAGCAGCCGGACACGATCAGGCTGTTCCGCACACCGGTCAGCACCGGGATGTTGGCATCTGACAGCACATTTTTCAGGTTGGTCATCAAGGATCTGCCCGGCAGAAAGGAAAAGCCCTTCTGGATCTCAAAATGGGTGCGGGTGGAATTGATGACCAGCACATAGAAGAAGAACAGGCATAAAAAGCTCAGCAGCACCAGCGCCGCATAGCACACCGTGCGGCGGGCCGCAAGGGTCGCTTTTTCGGATTTTGTCTTGACTGCGTGTGACATTATGCTTTTCCTCCCTTCACCTGTTTGGCCGCCTGCCTGCGGGCCTTGCGCTCGGCCTTGCTCAGGCCATCGTCCTCCTTGGTCAGGGCCATGTAAACGATCACGCAGAGCACTGCACACACCAGGAACAGCACCACCGAGACCGCGCCGGCCATGCCGTAGTTCTTGCTGAACAGGTGGTTGTTCAGGTACATGATCATGGTGGTGGAGGTGCGGTCGGGGCCGCCCTTGCCGTTGGTCAGGATCTGCGGCACATCGAACATCTGCAGGCCGCCGATCATCGAAGTGATCATCACATAAACCAGGATCGGCCGGATGAGCGGGATGGTGATCTTCCAGAACATCTGGTTCGGGGTGCAGCCGTCCAGCTCCGCTGCCTCATACAGGGTGGGGTCCACGCCCATGATGGCCGCCATCAGCATGATGGTCGTATTGCCGAACCACATCAGGAAGTTCATCAGGCCGATAAGGCCGCGGTTGCCCCAGACACTGTTCAGGAAGCTGAAGGGCTCCTTGAGGATGCCCATGCCCACCAGTGCAGCGTTCACGGGGCCGTTATCCGAGAACAGGGCAAAGAACAGCATGGCAAATGCCGAAGCCATGATGAGGTTGGGCATGTAGATGACTGTCTTGAAGAAGGTCTGGCCCTTCAGCTTCAAGCGCAGGTCGGTGAACCAGGCCGCCAGCAGCAGCGAGATGGCGATCTGCGGGATGAAACCGATGATCCAGAGCAGCAGCGTGTTGCCAAAGTATTTGGGCAGGTCGGTTGCAAACAGGGTGATGTAGTTCTTCAGGCCCACAAAGGTGGGGCCGATGATCTTCAGGCCGCTGCGGTAATATTCAAAAAAGCTGTAATAGATCGTAGACCCCAGTGGGATGAGCTGGAACAGCGCAAAGATGAGGAAGAACGGTGCAATGAAGATATAGCCCCACTTTGCATAGCTGATCGAGCCGTTCTTCTTTGGTTTTGCTCCCATAGTAACTGCCCTCCTGACGTACACTGCCCAAAGCAAAACGGGGCGGGCGGGATCAGCGTCCGGCCCGCCCCATTCAGATTCGGTTCAAAAGGTTTTCAGGTTCCGGCTGCGCTTATGCGGGCCAGACCACATCGGTCAGCTCGGGGTACTTTTCCTTGATGGCGGTCTCGAAGTTTGCCTTTGCGGTATCCTCGTCCACCGTGCCGGTAAAGTAATCCTTGAAGGCATTCTGGAAGCTCTCGTTCAGGCCCTGATCGTACGGGCCTGCATTGGACATATCGATCTTCTTTGCAGCTTCTGCAAACAGGGCGATATGGTTCTGGCCGCCCAGGAAGTCGGAGGCATAATCGCTGTTTGCGATTTCTTCCATGGCCTTCTCGTTGTTGGTGTAATCCTGCGTATCCAGAGTGATCTGCTTCATAATGGCTTCGTCGCAGGTCAGCTTCTGCATCACGTCGCGGATGATATCGGTATTATCGGTACCGGCTGCCGCGCAGATCCAGGTACCGCCCCAGTAATAGGGCTGAGGACCTTCGCAGACTGCGTAATCGCCGTAGATGCCGTTGCCCACTTCTTCCTTGCCGCCCTCGGCCACAGGGGTCTCCAGAGAGTTGCCCAGCAGGGTGAAATTGATGCCCCAGGTGGAGTAGAAGAAGCCAAACACCTTGCCGCTCGGGCCCTGATCGGCTGCCCACTGGCTGTCCCACAGGCTGGACTTATTGTTGTAGCCCTTATCGGTGTACTCCTTGGTCTGATCGACCCACTTCATAATATTGGGGTCTACCTTGACGGTCGTGCCGTCCACCCAGGGAGCGTCCACGTTGTTGGAGAAGGTGCGGTAAGCATCATCGAAGCCGGACAGCATCTTGTAGCCCTTGGCATAGGCCTGTGCAGCCACCTCGTTGAACTTATCCCAATCGGACAGATGGCTCTGCACCTCGGTGGGATCATCGGTGCCCAGCACTTCCTTGGCGATGCTGCGGCGGTATGCGAACAGACCGGGGGTCGCCTGCCAGGTGGTGCCGCGCTGGCTGCCGTCCACGCTGACAATGTCCTTGGTGTACTGGTACTGACCGGCCAGATCGGCATCGGTCAGGCCGATGTCTGCCTTGACATCCAGCGCGTAATCGGAATCCACATACTTCAGTGCGTAGTCAGCCTCGATCAGGAAGATATCTACCTTGTCATCATCGGCGGCGGAGTCCTGATTCAGCAGGGCCTCATCCAGCTTATTCTGGTAGTTGTTGTTCTCGTTGGCGTTGATGGTCCACTTGACAACGGTGCCATCTTTCAGGGTGGTGGTGGATTTATCCTCAGCGATGGAGGCGACCTCGGGGTAATAGTTATTGAAGCGGCCCTGGAACTCGTCGTTCCAGCACCAGATATTCAGCACCTTGCCCTGAGCTGCCGGAGCATCGGAAGCGGCGGAAGAAGCTGCGGCAGAGGATGCCGCGCCGGTAGAAGAAGAGGAGCCGCCGCATGCGCTCAGCGCTGCACTGATGGTAACTGCACCGGAAGCCAGCAGGAAATTACGACGCGAAATCTTTCTCATAATGAAAAACCTCCTTCAATGGTTTTCGTGAAAAAGCGTTTCAAATTCAAGGCTCCGGTTCGCCCGGAACCAAATCCAACCCATTCATTCGATGCTGCGCACCGAGCCGCCCTCCAGCAGTTTTCCTGTCACCGGGATCTGCTCGGCCAGCGTCACACGGGGGTGCTCGATCATCTGCACCAGTTTATCCGCTGCCATCCGGCCCAGCATTCTGGTGTTCTGCTGCCAGGTCACCAGCTGGGGTTTCATCACGCGGGAGAGGTAAATGCCGTCATATCCCATCACGGAAATATCCTCCGGGATGCTCAGGCCCGCTTCTTGCAGAGCGATGCAGCCGCCCATGGCCGAGAAATCATCGGGAAAAAGGATGCAGGTGGGCCGCTGGGGCAGTGCCAGCAGGGCCCGGGTCTCCTCGGCACAGCGGTCGGGATCGTGATACACACCGCAGCGCACATATTCTTCGGGGACCTGCAGCCCCAGCTCCGCGCAGCTCTTGTAGAAGCCCGCCAGCCGGTTCTCCGTTACCGCCGTGCGCTCGCCATGGATAAAGGCGATGCGGCGGTGGCCGTTGGCGTAGGCGTACCGCACCAGCGCCGAAAGCCCGTTGACATTATCGGAAAGGACCGCCATCCGGTTGTTGAACACATGGTCGATGGTCACCACCGGCACATCACTGTTGACCAGCTCCACCACCTGCGGATCGTTGAAATCCACGCAGGCGATCACCGCTCCATCCACGCCCCGGTAGTGGCAGTGCTCCAGATAGGTCATTGTTCTGCCGCCGAGGTTCCGGTTGACAAAGGTGATATCATAGCCCAGCTTTTCCACCTGCACCTTGAAGCTGTCCAGCACCGCCGAGAAGTACTCGTGGGCCAGGCCGCTCTGCCGCTCGTCCACAAACAGAACGCCAAGGTTGTAGGTACGGTTGGTCTTCATTGCGCGGGCCGCCATATTGGGCACATAGCCCATCCGGCGGGCCGCCTCGCGGACACGGTCGCGGGTCGCAGCAGAGATGTCCGACTGGCCATTGAGCGCTTTGCTCGCCGTTGCCACCGAGACACCGCATTCACGCGCCAGATCTTTTAAGGATGACATTTCGCCGCCCTCCCTCACAGGGACCCGCTCAGGGCTCCCGAACGAATCCTAAATCGTTTTCGCAATTTCAATATAGCGCACTTTGCACCAAAAATCAAGCAGAAGAAGAAAAGTTTTATCCTAAAAGTCCGTATTTCAGCAGGTTGCGAGATTTCATTTCCTCAGAATTATGCAGTCTGTATCGTTTTCGTTACATTTCGTTACCGTTCGATAATTTTTTCGTTTCCATACCGGTTTCCACCCCTGAATCAGCCCGCTGCACCCTTGTTGTATATTTCAGGTCCGCTCTTGATTTTTCCCGCAGGATAGACTATTCTTAGGGTGACAAGTGCCTTTCCCACCCTTGGGCCGCAAATTCTAAATCGTTTTCGCCATCAAATGATTTCAGCATTTCCGGTTTACCCTATAAGGAGGAACAAGGCTATGAGATTCGGACATTTTGATGATGCGCGCCGGGAATATGTGATCGACACGCCCCGCACTCCCCTGCCCTGGATCAACTATCTGGGCAGCGAGGACTTTTTCAGTCTGGTGTCCAACACCGGCGGCGGTTACAGCTTTTACCGGGATGCCCGGCTGCGGCGGCTGACCCGCTACCGCTACAATAATTCCCCGCTGGACATGGACGGCCACCGCATCTACATCAACGATGGCGGCACCATCTGGAACCCGGGCTGGCAGCCCGCCAAGACGGAATTGGACAGTTACACCTGCCGCCACGGTCTGGGCTACACGATCCTGCAGGGCGAGAAAAACGGCATTGCGGCCGCTCAGGAGTTGTTCGTGCCCCGGGGCGATGCCTGTGAGATCGACCGGCTGACGCTGGAAAACAAGACCGCTGCCCCCCGCACGCTGGACGTGTTCAGCTATGTGGAGTTCTGCCTGTGGGATGCCATGGACGACAGCTCCAATTTCCAGCGCAACTTTTCCACCGGCGAGGTGGAAGTGGTGGAAAGTGCCATCTATCATAAGACAGAGTACCGGGAGCGCCGGGATCACTACGCCGTGTTCTGGGCCAACGCCCCCGTTACCAGCTTCGACACCAGCCGGGATGCCTTCTGCGGCGTATACGGCGGCCCCGCCGCACCGGAAGCGGTCAAAGCCGGTCACTGCTCGAACAGCATTGCCCACGGCTGGGCTCCGGTGGGTGCCCACCATTTCCATCTCACGCTGGCACCGGGTGAGAAAAAGAGCATCATCTTCGGGCTGGGCTACATTGAAAACCCGGTCTTGGAAAAATTCAGCGCTCCCGGCATCATCAACAAAGCCCGGGCCGAGGCCATGATGGCCCGCTATGCCACCGACGCACAGGTGGATGCCGCCCGCAGGGCACTGGCCGACTACTGGCAGGAACTGCTCTCGGGCTGGCAGCTGACCTCCGGCGAGGAAAAGCTGGACCGGATGGTGAGCCTTTGGAACCAGTATCAGTGCATGGTCACCTTCAACATGAGCCGCAGTGCCAGCTATTACGAGAGCGGCATCGGCCGCGGCATGGGGTTCCGGGATTCCTGTCAGGATCTGCTGGGCTTCGTCCACATGATCCCTTCCCGCGCACGGGAGCGCATTCTGGACATTGCTGCCACCCAGTTTGAGGACGGCAGTGCCTACCACCAGTACCAGCCCCTGACCAAAAAGGGCAACAGCGACGTGGGCAGCGGCTTCAACGATGACCCGCTCTGGCTCATTGCGTGCACCGCCGCCTATCTGCGGGAGACCGGTGACTGGTCGATCCTGGACGAGCCGGTTGCCTTTGACAACGACGTGACCAGAGCACAGCCCCTGATGGAGCATCTGCGCCGGAGCTTCCGCTACACCCATACCCATCTGGGCCCCCACGGCCTGCCGCTGATCGGCCGGGCCGACTGGAACGACTGCCTGAACCTGAACTGCTTCTCGGAGCACCCGGGCGAGAGCTTCCAGATCACCGGCCCCAGCGAGGGCCCCGTGGCTGAGAGCGTGTTCATTGCGGGCATGTTCGTGAAATACGGCCGCGAGTACGCCGAACTCTGTGACCACCTGCACCTCACCGAGGAGGCCGCCAGTGCCCGCACCGCCATTGACGCAGTAGAACAGGCCACCCTGACCGCCGGCTGGGACGGCGCATGGTTCCGCCGTGCCTACGATGCCTTTGGTGCCCCCGTAGGCAGCAGGGAATGCGACGAGGGGCAGATCTTCATCGAACCCCAGGGCATGTGCGTGATGGCCGGGATCGGCCGGGAGACCGGTCAGGCCGAAGCTGCACTGAAGAGCGTGGAGGAGCGGCTGGACACCCCGTACGGCGTGGTACTGCTCCAGCCCGCCTACACCGCCTACCGGCTCAATCTGGGCGAGATCTCCAGCTATCCCCCGGGCTACAAGGAGAACGCCGGTATCTTCTGCCACAACAACCCATGGATCAGCTGTGCTGAGACCGTGCTGGGCCACGGTGACCGGGCCTTTGCTGTCTACAAAAAGACCTGCCCGGCCTATATCGAGGACATCAGCGAGATCCACCGCACCGAACCCTACGTTTACAGCCAGATGGTGGCAGGCCGCGATGCCCCCACCTTCGGCGAGGCCAAGAACAGCTGGCTGACCGGCACGGCGGCATGGACCTTCGTGAACGTGAGCCAGTACATTCTGGGCATCCAGCCCACTTTGGACGGCCTGCGCGTTGACCCCTGCATCCCCCACACGCTGGCAGGCTACACCGTCACCCGCCGTTACCGGGGTGCCGTGTACCACATCCGGGTGGAGAACCCCCACGCCGTGCAGAAGGGCGTGCAGAGCGTCACCATGAACGGCGCTCCTATTGCGGGCACCCTCCTGCCGCTGGCAAAGGCCGGTGAAAGTGTAGAGGTCTCTGTCATTCTTGGATAATCCCCCTCACAGCAAAAAGACCGCCAAAGCAAGTAGAAACGCTTGCTCTGGCGGTCTTTTCAATACAGTTTTTTCAGCTTCAATTACAGCATCTTGGAAAGGAAAGCCTTCAGACGAGGATGCTTGGGGTTCGAGAAGAGCTCCTGCGGGGGCTCATCTTCCTGGATCCTGCCCTCATCGATGAAGATGACGCGGTTGGACACCTCGCGGGCGAAGCCCATCTCGTGGGTGACCACCAGCATGGTGATGCCGGTGTGGGCCAGCTCCTTCATCAGCTCCAGTACCTCGCCCACCATCTCAGGGTCCAGGGCGCTGGTGGGCTCATCGAACAGGATCACGTCCGGGTCCATAGCCAGAGCACGGGCAATGGCAATGCGCTGCTGCTGGCCGCCGGACAGGCTCTTGGGGTAGACGTTGGCCTTGTCGGCCAGACCCACACGAGCCAGCAGCTCGTCGGCGCGCTGGGAAATGGCTTCCTTGTCCTTCAGCTTCAGCAGGCTGGGGGCCAACTCCAGGTTCTTTTTCACCGTCAGGTGGGGGAAGAGGTTGAAGTGCTGGAACACCATGCCCATCTTCTGGCGCACAGCGTCGATGTGGGCATCGTCCACCTCCACGCCTTCAAACTTGATGGAGCCGGAGGTGGGGATCTCCAAACGGTTCAGGCAGCGCAGGAAGGTGGACTTGCCGCAGCCGGAGGGTCCGATCAGGCACACCACGTCACCGCGGTAGATGTCGATGTCGATGCCCTTGAGCACGTCCAGGGTGGGGGTGGGCTGCTTTGCGCCCTTTTTCTTCACGCCGCCGTAGGTCTTGGTCAGACCACGGACTTCCAGGATCTTTTCGTGGGTGTTAGCGGTCACTTTGTGCCAGCCTCCTCTCAAACTTGCCCAGCAGCCAGGTAAGCAGCATCACCAGTACCAGGTAAATGGCTGCAACGCCCAGCAGGGGGAACATGGCGTCGTAGGTGCGGTTCATAATGCCCTGTGCGGCGTACAGCAGCTCCTTGCCGCCAATGACCGTGATCAGGGAGGTATCCTTCAGCAGAACAATGAATTCGTTGCCCAGGGCAGGCAGCACCGCACGGATGGCCTGGGGGATGATGATGACCACCATGGTGGTCATGTAGTTCAGGCCCAGGCTGCGGCCGGCCTCCATCTGGCCCGGGTCCACGGCCATCAGGCCGCCGCGGATGATCTCGGACACATAGGCACCGGAGTTGATGCCCAGGGTCAGGGCACCTACCATGGTAAAGTTGCGGCTGTTGGAAAAGATGACCATGCTCATGATCAGCAGCTGCACCATCATGGGGGTGCCACGGATGATGGTGGCGTACACCTCGCACACTGCGTTGAAGAAGCCCAGCACCGGGTTCTTGTGGCCGGGACGCTGCTGGTCGTGGGTCACACGGACCATGGCCACCACACTGCCCAGCACCACGCCCAGGGCCAATGCAATGGCGGTGACCAGCAGGGTGGTGCCCACGCCATCAATGTACTGGAGCCAGCGGTCCTTCAGGAGAAAGGCCTGATAAAATTTGTAAAAGACCTCCTGCCCGAAGGTCAGGCTCGTGCCGCTGTTCAGCAGCTCTTTGAGCAGTTCGTATTGAGCAGCCATTCACATCCTCGCTTTCTGTCTGTGGGATCTTGTTGGTGGGTTGATGGGGACCCAAGTCCCCGAAAAAAGGGAGGAGCCCCCTGAAAAGGGCCGCCTCCCGGTGTTGCGTTCGTGGCAGCTGCTTACTCTGCAGTGATGTACTTGTCCACGATGGACTGCAGGGTGCCGTCAGCCTTCAGCTCCTCCAGAGCAGCGTTGATGGCATCCTCCAGGGCAGAGCCCTTGGCCAGGCCGATGGCGTAGTCCTCCTCGGCGTAGCTGGTGTCCAGCACCTTCAGGCCGGGGTTGGCGGCCACATATTCCTTGGCAGGGGCGTTGTCGATGACCACAGCGTCCACCTGGCCGTTGTTCAGGGCCTGCACGGCGGTCAGGCCGCTGTCGTAGGCCACCACGGCGTCATCGCCGAAGTCGTCGGAGCAGTAGATGTAGCCGGTGGTGCCACGCTGGGTGCCGATCTTTTTGCCGGCCAGGTCATCGGGAGAAGCAATGTCGGAGCCATTGGGCACGATGATGGACTGGATGCCGGTGGCGTAGCTGTCGGAGAAGTCCATCACAGCCTTGCGCTCGTCGGTAACGGTAACGCCGGCCATGACGATGTCGGCCTTACCCTGCTGCACGCTCAGCAGAGCGGCGTCAAAGTCCATATCATCGATCTGCAGCTCCAGACCCAGCTTGTCAGCGATGGCCTGAGCAGTCTCGATGTCGATGCCCTCAAACTCGCCTGCATCGGTGGTCATCTCGTACGGAGGGAAGGCTGCGTTGGTGGCCATGGTCAGCTTGCCGGCCTCAACGGTGGTCAGCTCACCGGCGGCAGCGCTGGTGGAAGCAGCTTCAGAAGAAGCAGCAGAGCTTGCCACGGAGGAAGCGGTGCTTGCGGAAGAACCACCGCAGGCGGTCAGAGCCAGAGCGGCAACGGACAGACCAGCAGCTGCCAGAAAGCTGCGACGAGAGATCTTTTTCATATTCAAACACTCCTCAAATGTACTGTATGTTTTTGCGGTACGCCGGAACGATGCGATTCATCGAACATCTGGCGAACGAATTTAGTATAGATTGTACAAATTGAAAAGTCAATACTTGTGCAAAAAATCTCATCATTTGAAACCGAATTGAAAACAATTATACAAAAAATGCGTTGAGAAAATGTATATATACAAATTATAGATATTTTGCGATCTCTTCTTTGCTCCGCTTTGGCACGCAGTAATCCCGGTTCTCGTCCAGATAATATTTTACGCCGGTCTCAGCCGTCAGCGGCACAATGTGAGCCTTGTGGGCCGGGTAGCCGAACGCCACCATGAATGCCAGCTTCTGCGGTTCTTCAATGCCCAGCAGTTCGGTGAGGGCAGGCTTGTTGATCGCGCCCATGATGCAGCTGCCCACGCCTTTGTCCCATGCAGCAAGAGTCATGTTGGCAAGGGCGATGCCGGTATCGGTGGCAAGGTCGCCGGGGATGGAAGTGTCCTGCACCACGGCCACATACAGGGTGGGCAGCTCGTCGGCTTTGGGCGTGCCCTGCTCCGGCGGCAGATAGGCAGCCCACTTGACCAGCGGCTGCACCTTTGCCACCGCCTCGGGCTTGTTCACCACCACCAGACGCACAGCCTGACGGTTGGCTCCGCAGGAGGACAGGCGGACGGCCTCGACGATATCATCCACCACATCCTGCGGAACAGCTTTCTGTGCAAAGCGGCGGTAGGTGCGGCGGCTGACAAGAGTATCCATAACAGACATAAAGAGCACCTCCTTTATATAAGTGTTGTCAAAAGTATAGCAGATGCGGCAGAGTCTTGCAACGCTCCGGCGCAAAAAGCTTGCACGTTGGGCAGTGATTTTGCCTTTTGCGACAGGCTGCGATTGCATCCGACAAATGATACATGGTAAAATATGGTAGAAGAAAGGAGGTGGCGCAATGGTATTGGCGGCAGGCATCGTGGGTTTTATTCTGGGGGTCAATTTGGGTTTTTTGTTTGCCGGGCTGATGCGGACGGCAAGAGGGGAACATGAGCAGACAGAAGATGAAAACAAGACATGTTGAGAATGAATGAAAATAACGGAGAACAAAAAGGGCCGCTGTACGGGATGCTGTGCAGCGGCCCTTTTTGCCGGGTTTGACCGAACTTACGATTTTCTCTTGGTCGCTCCTGTTTTTCTGCATCCGGCGGCAAAAGATGCCAAAAACCACTTGACAAACGGTTACCGGGGGGGGTATTATATAAGAAAAGCAGGCTCCGCAAAAAAAGTAATGGGGGCGTGCCAAAAAAAGATTGTGAGGTTGATTCTTATGTCTAACATTTCTCGTCGTAAGTTCCTCAAGGGTGCAGGTGTGGCTGCTCTGGCTGTTGCTGCTGCCGGTGTTCTGGCTGGCTGCTCCGGCAACGATGTCCCTTCTATCCCCGATGTGACTGCTAAGAACGTCACCGTCAAGTTCGTTGACCGTAAGGGCAAAGAGGTCGGTACTACCGTTGTCAAGAATGTTAAGCTGACCGAGACCAAGATGAACTCTAACGATGTGCAGGCACCCGAGGGCTATGTGGTCGGTATTGTTGGCGACCAGTTCATCGACTGGGACAACCAGACTGTCACCTTCACGGTTGACAAGGTTGACAAGAAGGAAACGGATAAGGTCACTGTCAACTATTACTACCGTGGGGTGGCAGGCGTAGACGGCGCTGAGACTGTCGGCACCGAAGTTCTGGAAGTGGAAAAGGGTGCAACCAAATTCAATACCAGTGAGCTGAAGGAAATCCCCAAGGGCTTTAAGCTGGATACTCTGGGCGATATCGCAATCAACAAGTTTAAGAATGTGACTGTCTACGTCAGCCGCAAGTAAGCTGAACCGGATTTTTCAAAATTATTTGAATTTTTAAATTAAAAATTTAAGAAGACAACACCAACAGGGTGGCGGCCAACAAGGCCTCCGCCCTATTGGTGTTGTTTTTTTGTTAAAATTTCACTTGACAAACAGTTACCAGGGAGGGTATTTTTTAGAAAAAGCAGGCTCCACAAAAAAGTGATGGGGGCATGCAGAAAAGATTGTGAGGTTGATTATTATGTCTAATATCTCTCGTCGTCAGTTCCTGAAGAGCGCAGGTGTTGCTGCTCTGGCTGCTGGTGTTCTGGTTGGCTGTGGTAATGTCCCCGGCACTGATGTGCCCGATGTTCCCGAGGTGACCAGCGTTGATCTGCGCGTCATTTTTGTGGATGAAAAGGAGAATCCTGTTGGCAATAGCGTTGACGGCGTCTACGAGACGAAGGTTCTGAAGGGTGCAAAGCGGTACGACCCGAAGCTGATTCCCGCAGAGAAGCTGCCGAAGGGCTATGAGCTGGTCAGCACTGATGAAGTTGACATTATTGCGGATAGCACTCCGATGATTGCTAAGGTTCCTGTTAAGCTGCAAGGATCTAAGCCTGCAAGCCAGAGCAACGTGTTCATTACTTTGATGTTCACTACTGGCGGTGTAAAGCCTCGCCGTGTGGAAGTGATCGCCAACAAGGTTTTTGATTTGAAGAGCAACCCGAATGAGATGGTTAACTACGATGACATTAAGGACAGCCTGCTCGAAAAGTGCAAGGATATCGAGCCGGAGGATAAGACTTGGAAGAGCTATCTGCAGATCGTAAACGGCGGTTATGAGGCTACTGTTCCGCTGACCGTGGCACTCAAGGGCTAAACCGCTAAGTACAGCTGAACTGATTGCATAAACACGAAGATGCCGACAGGTTGAAAACGACCTGTCGGCATCTTTTTGCTTTTATATAAAATGTTTGCGGCTGTTTTTGGGGTGGCGTGTGTACCCCTTCCGTCTTGCCGCAAAGCGGCAAGATAAACCCTCTCAGGCTCACTGAGTTCGCCAGCTCCCCCAAAGGGGGAGCTGGCATCGAGCAAAGCGAGATGACTGAGAGGGTCTTACTTCCTCTTCGGCAGCGGCACGCACAGCACCAGCGTGATGCCGATGGCCAGCGCAACCGCTACCTTAAAGGTGCTGATGCCGTTGGAAAGGGCCAGCGCATTGTTGCCCTGTATAAAATAGTAGGCGGTGTAGTAGATGCCCGCACCGGGCACCAGCGGGAAGATGCCGGACAGCAGGAACACCGTTACCGGCATTTTAATCACAATGGCAAACACGCGGGTGAGCAGGGTGAGAGGAATGACCGCCAGTAGGGAGGCTGCGGCACTGTCTGCCCCCAGCATCACGGCCAGCTCGTAGACGAACCAGCCCACGGCACCCACCAGCCCGCAGAAGAGCAGGCTTTTGCGCGGACAGCCGAACAGAACGGCAAAACTCAGGGTGCCTGCGCCGGCGATAAAGAACTGCGCGGCCAGCTCCCCAATTTGTGTACTGGTCAACATCATGCCACGACCACCCCCGTAAAGAATGTATAAAGGCTCAGCACAAGGCCGGTGCCAATGGCAATGCTGGCTGCAATGAGCAGCGCATCGATCATGCGGATGGTGCCGGAGAGGTAATCTCCGTGCACAAAGTCGCGGATGCCCATGGTAAAGGCGATGCCGGGGGTCAGGATCATCAGCGAACCGATGATAGAATGACTGGCCGGTGTGCCCAGCATTCGGCAGGCCAGAATGCACACCAGCGTGATAAGTGCAGCACAGCTGATCTTGCAAAAGCCGCCGGGCAGCTCGTGCTGCTCACACAGCAGCAAATAGCCGCTGGCAAGAAAGCCTGCCAGTGCCGCCGCCAGCGCACTGCGCAGTGTGCCGCCGAAGATCAGCGCAAAGCAGAATGCACCGCACATGCCGCTGACCAGCTGCACCCAGTCCTTGGGAAAAGGGATGCGCCGCGCCAGCACCAGACGGCTCTCGGCTTCGTCCAGCGACATGCTGCCCTCTGCGATCTCGCGGGAGAGGGCGTTCACTGCCGCCACCCGGCCCAGATGAGTGGTGCGGGTAGGCACATTGCGCACCTCGCTGATCTCGGCGGTGCCCGCACTGGCAAAGATGCCGTTGGTCAGCACGTAAACATGGAACTCCCGCAGGTGGAATGACCGGGCCATGATCTCCATGGTCTGCTCCACCCGGAACACCTCGGCACCGTTTTCCAGCAATGTCTGGCCCGCCGCCATGATAAAATCCATGATGCGGCGGCGCAGTTCTTCATCCGGGAAAACCTCGCGGCTGTTCATTGCCGCACCTCCTTTATAAATAATGCTGTCTTATTCTACCATGTCCGCGGCTGGCGCACAAGATAAAAAAACGCAATTTCCTACTAAAAAACTTCGTTGTAGGTGTTGACAAATCCGGTCGATTGGATTATTATAAATGCAATATCACAAAAATGGCTGTGAAGAGAAGAGTAGGCCTTCGC
>OGEQ01002041.1_pt1 | contig 14605 bp, 16 predicted proteins | sample 1570731 | NCBI WGS metagenome assembly OGEQ01 (sample SAMEA2582132, study PRJEB24529) | metagenome | biome: Human gut stool | place: China | collected 2011
CTGCCATGTTATCTGGGTGAAGTGTACGTCCTGTACCACCACCTGAAGCTACTGAGAAGTATTTTTTACCTTGTTCGATACATTCTTTTTTGTATGTACCAGCTACTGGATGTTGGAAACGTGTTGGGTTTGTTGAGTTACCTGTGATAGAAACATCAACACCTTCTTTGTGCATGATTGCAACACCTTCTGTTACATCGTTAGCGCCGTAGCAGTTAACTTTTGAACGAAGTCCGTCAGAGTATGCTTTTCTGAATACTTCTTTTACTTCTCCTGTGTAGTAATCCATCTCTGTCTCAACATATGTAAATCCATTGATTCTTGAGATGATCTGCGCAGCGTCTTTTCCAAGACCGTTTAAGATAACACGTAAAGGTTTTTTACGTACTTTGTTAGCTTTTTCAGCGATACCGATAGCACCTTCAGCTGCTGCGAATGATTCGTGACCTGCTAAGAATGCGAAACAATCTGTCTCTTCTTCTAATAACATTTTTCCTAAGTTACCATGTCCAAGACCTACTTTACGCTGGTCAGCAACAGAACCTGGGATACAGAAAGCCTGAAGACCTTCACCGATTGCTGCAGCAGCATCAGCAGCTCTTCTGCAGTCTTTTTTGATTGCGATTGCAGCACCTACGATGTAAGCCCAGCAAGCGTTTTCAAAACAAATTGGCTGGATTCCTTTGATCTGATCGTAAACGTTCAGTCCAGCGTCTTTTGTGATTTTTTCAGCTTCTTCGATAGAAGCGATTCCATAGCTATTTAACACGCTATTGATTTTATCAATACGTCTTTCATATGATTCAAATAAAGCCATTTTTTACGTCCTCCTTCTCTTACTCTGCTCTTGGGTCAATAATCTTAACAGCGTCATCTACGCGGCCATATTGTCCTTTAGCTTTTTCCCAAGCTGTGTTAGGGTCATCACCTTTTTTGATGAAATCTGTTAATTTTCCAAGACTTACGAATTGGTATCCGATGATCTCATTGTCTGCATCTAAAGCGATACCTGTTACATATCCTTCAGCCATCTCAAGGTAACGAGGACCTTTTGCTAATGTTCCGTACATTGTACCAACCTGTGAACGAAGTCCTTTTCCTAAATCTTCAAGACCTGCTCCTACTGGAAGTCCGTCTTCTGAGAACGCACTCTGTGTTCTACCATATACGATCTGTAAGAATAATTCTCTCATAGCTGTATTGATAGCGTCACATACTAAGTCTGTATTTAAAGCTTCCAAAATTGTTTTTCCTGGAAGAATCTCAGATGCCATAGCTGCTGAGTGTGTCATTCCTGAACATCCGATTGTCTCAACCAATGCTTCTTGAATGATACCATCTTTTACATTTAATGTTAATTTACAGGCTCCCTGCTGTGGTGCACACCAGCCCACACCGTGTGTTAAGCCTGAGATATCTTTTACTTCTTTTGCTTTTACCCATTTTGCTTCTTCTGGGATTGGAGCTGGTCCGTGATTAACGCCTTGAGCTACTGGACACATAGTTTGTACTTCATGTGAATAAATCATGATAAAACTCCTTTCAAATATGTATGATTTTTTCTCTATGGTGTTTGTTAGAACTTTAACGCCATATATATTCTTATTTTCTCACAAACTTCTCTTTTCGTCTATATTTTTTTTCATATTTTTTATAATTCGACATTATAAAACATTGTTTTTCTGTAAAAACACTTTCCTTGTTGAATATGACTATAAATTTTCCTCCAACAATTTCAGCGCCGCTTCCACAGCCGCATTTCTGTTTTCTTCTCTTGTTCCATGAAAACGACATTCTTTGACATAGGTCTCTGTACCAATACAACATCCCACATAGATAAGACCAACCGGCTTTTCTTTTGTTCCGCCTCCCGGGCCCGCAATTCCGGTCGTGCTAAGTCCTATCTCTGCCTTCGCCGCCCTCGCTGCTCCACGTGCCATCTCCTCGGCTGTCTGCCTGCTGACCGCTCCGTATCTTACGAGTGTCTCATGCGAAACCCCCAACAGGCGCTCTTTTGCCTCATTGGAATAGGTAATGTGTCCTTCGTTATACACAGACGATGCTCCCGGAACATTCAAAATTCTTCCTGCCAGAAGACCGCCCGTACAGGATTCTGCCGTTGTCACTGTATACTGCTTTTCCAATAATTTTTTTACAATTTCTTCTTCCAACATGATCTTCATCCTTCTTTTACATTCCACCCTGTGTCAATACCTGTTTATTCTTCACAATGTAATCCAAAAGAGAAACCACTGTCAAAATCAGTCCAATCCATACAACAACAGTTGTAATTGTCTGCATAATCGGATTTTGAATATCCAATATCAAGAGAATGATCATCGCCATATGAGATACTGTTTTAAATTTTCCCCAATAGCTTGCGGCAATGACAATCCCATTATCAGATGCTACAAGTCGGAAACCGCTGATGATAAACTCACGTGCAATGATGATCAAAACAATCCATGCCTGCAACTTTCCTGTCTCGATCAGGCAGATCATCGCAGAACATACTAGTAATTTATCCGCAAGCGGATCCATAAATTTTCCAAAATTCGTCACAAGATTATGCTTTCTGGCAATCTTTCCATCCAGCATATCTGTCAGGCTTGCAATACAAAACAGTGCAAGTGCAATATACTTTCCATTCCCTTCTGCCAAAGGTGTGATCATAAATACAACAAAAAATGGAATCATTAAAACTCTCAGTACCGTCAGCTTATTTGGTAAATTCATTATATAATCTCTCCCATCAAATCATATTCTAATGCGCCGGTGATTCTGACACGTGCGAAATCTCCCGACATTAATTCCTCTTCTGATTCTACAAAGATAAGCCCATCTACATTTGGAGCATCCTTGTAAGTTCTTCCTACATATGCATTTTCATCTGCCACTTTTCCCTCGATCATGACAAGCACTTCCCGCCCGATCATCTCTTCCGCAAGATCAAACGCAATCTCCTGCTGCAATTCCATCAGTTCTGCCTGACTGCAGCCGGCGTATCTTCTTCCGGTGAATATGTAAACACACCAAGGCGGTCAAATTCCATCTCATCTACAAACTCCATCAATTCTTCGTGTTGTTCCTGTGTCTCTCCCGGGAAACCGGTAATCAATGTAGTACGGATTGCGATATCCGGTATTTCTTTTCGCAGTTTTCCAATAATTTCAACCAGCTGTTCTTTTGAAGTCCTTCTGCCCATTCGTTTTAAGATTCCATCACTTGCATGCTGAATCGGAAGATCCAGGTAGTTACAGATCTTATCCTCTTCTTTGATTACCTGAATCAATTCATCTGTAATCTCTTCCGGATAGCAGTATAAAATACGGATCCAGCGTAATCCACTGATTTTGCAAAGCTCTCTCAGCAACTTGTGCAATGATTTTTCACCATAGAGATCTTTTCCATAAAGTGTTGTCTCCTGTGCCACTAGAATAATCTCTTTTACTCCCTGTGCCACCAGATCTTCCGCCTCTTTCAGAAGTCGTTCGATAGGAACACTTCTAAAGTTTCCGCGGATTTTGGGAATGATACAATATGTACAGTGTTTATCACACCCTTCTGCAATCTTCAGATAAGCAAAATGTCCTCCTGTCGTCACAAGGCGCTTGCTCTCCACAAGCGGAAGCGCATCAATGTCAGTCATCTCCACACTTGTGTGCCCTGCAAGTGCCTCGTCAATCGCTTCCACAATCTTATCGTAAGAAGTCGTTCCAAGCACTGCATCCACTTCCTCAATCTCATCGATGATCTCCTGCTTATATCGCTGTGCAAGACAACCTGTGACAATTAACGCCTTGCATGAACCGGCTTTCTTATATTCTGCCATCTCAAGAATCGTCTGGATACTCTCCTCTTTTGCATCGTGGATAAAGCAGCATGTATTAATGACAATGACATCTGCGATCTCTTCGCTGTCCACCATCTGGTGTCCTCTAGACGCCAACAGTCCAAGCATCACCTCCGTATCGACAAGATTCTTATCACATCCTAGTGATACAAATAATATATTCATAGTCTCATTTCTCCTATATAGTTATTGAGGCAGATACTCCACTACGCATCCGCCTCATCATATCTTTTATCTATTCTTCTGTATCTTCTGCAATGATCTTAATCTTTCCATTATTCAATTCATCAATTGCAATCGAAAGTGGTTTCTCACCATGCTTTGTTGGTACTAAAGGTAATTCTCCGCCGATAATCTGTCTTGCTCTTTTTGAAGTTGCCAAAACAATCGAATAACGGCTGTTTACAATCTTAGTTGCCCCTTCCTCTACGTCTTGATTGACTACTTTCATCAAATCTGTGTAAGATGGATGTAACATGTATTATTCTCCTTTCAAATTCCCATTTAATTCTTCTTTTATCTGACACATAAAATTTCCATTGCGGAAACTTCTGTTGTGTTCACCCTCAATAATATTATGCATCTCCTGCACGCAGGTATCCAAATCATCGTTGATGATCAGATAGTCATACTCCTGCATTCCCTCAGCCTCTTCTGCTGCTCTTTGCATTCTGGATTCAATGACATCCATCGTCTCCGTTCCTCTTCCAATCAAACGCTCTCTCAAAATCGAAGCATTCGGTGGAGTTATAAACAACAACAGTGTCTGTGGAAATTTTTCTTTCACTTTCAAAGCACCCTGAATCTCAATCTCCAGAATCACGTCTTTTCCGGCTGCAAGCTGTTCTTCCACATAGGCTTTTGGTGTGCCATAATAATTATTCACGTATCTAGCATACTCTATTAACTCATCTTGTGCAATCATTTTTTCAAATTCTTCTGTCGTTTTGAAAAAATATTCCCTTCCATCTACTTCTCCTTCTCGCGGATTTCTTGTAGTTGCTGAGATAGATAATGCGTAATTATCATATTTTTCAAGCAGCGCTCGCATCACAGTCCCTTTCCCTGCTCCTGAAAATCCTGAGACTACGATCAAAATTCCTCTCTTTTTCATCCTTCTTATCCTTTCCCTTTATTCGATATTCTGAATCTGCTCTCTGATCTTTTCAATTCCTGTCTTCAGATCAATCGCATGATTCGATACTTCAATATCATTCGCCTTTGACAAAATCGTGTTCGCTTCACGGTTCATCTCCTGTGCAATAAAGTCCAGTTTTCGACCGATTCCCTCTCCCGCTTCTAATGTGGTTCTCATATGTTCAATGTGACTTCTCAGTCTGACCGTCTCCTCATCTGTGCAGATCTTGTCCGCAAACAGAATCACCTCGGCAGCCAGTCTGCTCTCATCCATCTGTACATCTTCCAAAAGTTCCTTCACTTTCAATTCCAGCTTCGCACGATATTCAGAAATGATCTCCGGTGAGCGCTCTTCGATTGCTTCAACTAATGCAAGCAATTCATCCAATTTCACATTAATGTCTTTTTTCAGATTCTCGCCTTCCACAATTCTTGTCTCCACAAATTGTGTAAACGCTCCTTCCAAGGCCTTCTTCAATCCGTTCCAAAGTTCTTCCTCATTCTCCGGTTGCTCTTCCATCGTAAGTACTTCCGGACAACGCGACAAGGTAGAAACACGAATATCATTCTCCAATGAAAATGCCTCTTCCATCTGCTTAAAATACTGCAGATACTCCTCAGCCAATGCAGCGTTATATTTTAATGCGGCCTGATTCTCTGACATGTCTTCATATGTAATAAAAATATCTACTTTCCCTCGCTGTGCATACTGCTTCAGCAGGCTGCGGATGGAGGCATCAAAAAAATTCAATTTCTTCGGCATACGGATATTGACATCTAAGTATCTGTGGTTCACGCCCTTTAGCTCTACCGTAAATTTACGTTGTCCTTCAGACACCTCACATCTTCCAAAGCCTGTCATACTTTTCATCATATTGTTAACCTCTTTGCTTGTCTTTTTATGTTACATTTCATTATAAGTCATTTAAAAACAAACGTCAATTGAAACTCCCCTTCATTTCGTGTATACTAACATCTATATGGTTACTGTTCACTCCGCAGCTAAAACAGAGATTTGCATTGTCATGCCTGCATGTAAAAGGCGAATTTCTGTTTTTGCTACGAAGTGTAACTCGTAACCGCCACCCAATAAGCAGTCTTAGCACAAAGTGCGGGACTGGAGTGCGAAAGCACGACGAGTGCGCATATGGTGGTGGTTAGGAGTGAACAGTACCTCTAAAATATGAAAGGACGATTTACATTATGGCTTTTGACGGAATTACAATTGCAAATATCGTACATGAATTAAGAGAGAACCTATTAGACGGCAGAATCAATAAGATTGCACAGCCTGAGACCGATGAGCTTCTTCTGACAATCAAGACACCCAAAGGGCAAAAGAGGCTTTCCATATCCGCAAGTGCTTCACTTCCGCTTATTTATCTAACTGAGACCAACAAGCCAAGTCCAATGACCGCACCGAATTTCTGTATGCTTTTAAGAAAACACATTAATAACGGGCGAATTACGGCAATTACACAACCTAAATTAGAACGTATCATTCGGTTTGAAGTCGAACATCTGGATGAACTTGGTGATTTGTGCAAAAAATATCTGATCATTGAGATTATGGGAAAACATAGCAACATCATTTTCTGTACGGAAGACAACAAGATTATCGACAGTATCAAACACGTCTCCGCACAGATGAGTTCTGTTCGCGAAGTACTTCCGGGGCGCGAGTATTTCATTCCGGATACGATGGAAAAATCAGATCCACTGGATATTTCTTTCGCCGACTTTGTATCAACTTTGATTGCAAAACCTACCCCTCTTGGAAAAGCGATCTACACAAGCTTTACCGGCATCAGCCCTGTTGTAGCAGAAGAAATCTGCTATATTGCCAGAATTGATTCTGAAGTCACACCAAAAGAGCTGTCAGAAGATGTATTGATTCATTTATATAAACAATTTACTTTATTTTTTGACCCGGTAATCAAAGGTGATTTTCATCCGGTAATCTACTATAACGGTGCGGAACCAAAAGAATTCTGCGCACTGCCATTATCGCATTTTCCGATGTATGAGGCAAAAACATTCGACTCCATGTCAAACGTCTTGGAGATTTACTACGCTTCCAGAAATACATTGACACGGATTCGCCAAAAATCGGTAGACCTTCGGAAAATTGTGCAGACCGCATTAGAACGGAACCGGAAAAAATATGATTTGCAGTCCAAACAACTCAAAGACACTCTGAACCGTGATAAATATCGCATATACGGAGAATTGATCAACACCTACGGCTACAATTTAGAGCCCGGCGCAAAACAACTGGAGGCGTTGAACTACTATACAAATGAGATGGTGAAAATCCCGCTTGATCCTACAAAGACACCTGGCGAAAATGCGCAAAAATATTTTGACAAGTATAATAAACAGAAACGAACCTTCGAGGCGCTTTCCTCTCTAATTCAGGAAACACAGGAAGATATCACTTATCTTGAATCTGTCAGCAACGCACTTGACATTGCATTGAGTGAAGACGATCTGACTCAGATTAAAGAAGAATTAATCGGCGCCGGATATGTAAGGCGAAAATTCACAAAGAAAAAAGTAAAGATTACAAGTAAACCATTCCACTATATTTCCAGCGATGGTTATCATATGTATGTTGGAAAAAATAATCTGCAAAACGACGAACTGACTTTCCATTTCGCTGTTGGAAACGACTGGTGGTTCCACGCAAAAGGCTGTCCGGGATCTCATGTCATCGTGAAAACCAATGGCGAGGAGCTGCCAGACCGGACTTTTGAGGAAGCTGGAAAACTTGCTGCCTACTACTCTAAGAACCGCGGAAATGAAAAAGTAGAGATTGACTACATTGAGAAAAAACATGTCAAAAAACCGTCCGGCGGAAAACCTGGATTTGTCGTATATTACACCAACTATTCTCTGATGATCGATTCCGATATTTCCGGAATTCAACAGATTGATTAAAGCATTTAAAAGGGTGAAAGCCATTCGAAACTTTCACCCCTTTCTTTATTTCCCAAGAAGATAATCTATGAACTGCTGCGCTGTTCTGCCTGACAGGCCACCGTGACTTAACTCCCATTTATTGGCTTCTAGAAGAAGCTCTTCCTCCGGCATCTTAATTTGATTTTTCTCAGCTAATGTCTTCACAATCTGCTGAAATTCTTTCTTACTCGGACCTCCAAAATAGATTGTCACTCCAAATCTTGCCACCAGTGATAATTTTTCCTGAACAGTATCGTTCGTATGCAATTCCTCATCTCGGTCAGACTTATCGCGAAATGTTTCTCTCACAAGATGCCGCCTGTTTGAAGTCGCATAGATTAAAATATTATCCGGTTTCTTTTCCAATCCGCCCTCAATCACTGCTTTGAGATATTTATATTCAATTTCAAACTCCTCAAAAGACAGATCGTCCATATAGATAATGAACTTATAGTTTCTGTTTTTTATCTGAGCAATCACATCGTTTAAATCCTGAAACTGATGTTTATACACCTCAATCATTCGAAGTCCCTGATCATAATACTGATTCAATATTGCCTTGATTGAAGTAGACTTTCCTGTTCCTGCATCTCCGAACAGCAGGCAGTTATTCGCCTTTTTCCCTTTCACAAATGCCTCTGTATTCTCAATCAGTTTCTTTTTTGCAATTTCATATCCCACAAGGTCATCCAGATGTACATGGGCAATCTTCGTGATCGGGACAATATCTGCCCCAGCTTCTGTATGCTCGATACGAAATGCCTTGTGCAGCCCAAACTTACCCACTCCGAATTCTTTATAAAACTGTGTCATCGTACATTTGAATTCCTCTGCATTCTCACATGTTCCAAGCTTTTCGCTCAGCTCACAGATACGGTCTCGGATTCTTTTATTGAATACCTTCCCATGTCCTTTGACATTCTCATAATGCATCAGTACAGAAAGGCAGTTCACCCCCAGCGCCTTCTCTAAAATAGTAAAATCATATGCAAACAGCTCTCGGAAAATCTCAAAATCATGCAGCGTGATCGTGTTGATGCTTCCCTCAATTTCGCCTACAATCTCACACTCTGTACTGTATGCATTCTCGTCATTTACCAAAAGAAATGTCAGGTAATTATGCCAAAGGTTTCCTTCAAACCCATATCCCGCTGCCAGCTCCAGCAGTTCATTCACACATTCAAATAAAAGTCCTGCCATATCTTCTTTATTGTAATAGTCGCTGTCACAATTTTCCATTAAAAATGTCATATCACGCAAAAGCTCTTCATGTTCCATATGTTTGTACAGCATCAGTTCCTTTGTTCTCATTTTATACGCCTTCTTTCGATGAATAATTTCCTAAAATTTTCAAGCTTTTAGACTCCTCGCGCAACCCCCGGATCGCATTTTTCACAGCCCCATCTGCCATATTTCCTTCAAAATCCACAAAGAACCGATATTCCCAGGTACGTCCTTCCACCGGTCTTGACTCAATCTTTGTCATGCTCAGATTATTATAAATAAAATGAGATAACAGATGATACAGCGTTCCGCTTTCATGTGACACTTCAAAGCAAATACTGATCTTCGATGCATCCTTCAAAAAAATCTTTTGGTTTGTCACGATAATAAAACGCGTGGAATTATTATCATTATGATTGATCTTCTCCTCCAAAATTTCCAATCCATACAGACGCGCTGCATATTCGCTGCAAATTGCAGCCTTTCTCTGATCTTGATCTTCCAATACTTTTTTTGCGGCAACAGCAGTATTTGCCACGCTGATCTGCTGCCAGTCTCTGTGTGCGTCCAAAAATTTTGCACTCTGCATCAATGCCTGTGGATGAGAATATACACGTTCAATCTGGTCTAATGTCGTTCCCTTCACTCCTGATAATGTATGATTGATTGGGAGAACCACTTCTCCTACGATATAATTTTCAAATTCCACAAGCAGATCATACACCTCATTGACTGCACCCGCAGAAGAGTTCTCAATCGGAAGTACCGCAAAGTCGGCCGATCCCTCTTCGATTGCCTCCATCGCATCTCGAAAAGTCTGCACATGAAAACTATTGGTATCTTTTCCAAAATACATCTCCATCGCCGCCTGGCTATATGCTCCTTCCGTTCCCTGAAAGACAATTCTCGAATTCTCCCAATCTAATTTGTCCACGCCGATAAACGGCAGTCTTCCTAGCGCCCCCCGTTTTGTCAAAAGCTGATACTGCAGCTTGCGGCTTAAAGACATCAGTTGTTCAAACAGTTCCTGCACTCCTTTTTTGTGAAACTCCTCCGTCACCTTTGCGGCAACTGCTGCCAGTTTTTCCCGCTCCCTTTGCTTGTCAAACACTTTATTGCCCTCGCTGATCTTGATGTCTCCAATCTCCATACAGACATCCATTCTCTTTTTATATAATTCGATGATCTCATTATCAATTCCATCTAACTGTGCTCTTAACTCTTCTAAAGTCGCCATCCTTCTCTCCTCCTGCCCAAATTAAAAATTATTATAATACATTTTTCAGACAAAATCTATATTTGATAAATATAAGAGTTGAAAAAAAAATCTGTTTATTATATGATAATAAAAATAGATTTTCAAATAGGAGGATATTTTATATGAACGCAACAGAATGTATGAAAGGGCGAAGAAGTATTCGTAAGTACAAGAAAGGCTGTATTGACCATTCATTATTAGAATCTATTATCTCTACAGCATCTTATTCTCCTTCCTGGAAAAACACTCAGATTACTCGTTACATCGCAATTGAAGACACTTCTATTCTCAATAAAATTGCCGATGAATTCACCCCAGACTATAACTCGAATATTATCAGACAAGTTTCAACATTAATTGCTGTAACTTTTATCAAAGGGCGCTGCGGTTATGAGCGAGATGGTTCTTTTTCAACCAAAAAGGAAGACCGTTGGCAGATGTTCGATGTCGGTGCTGCCTGCCAGACATTTTGTCTTGCTGCACATGAAGCCGGTCTTGGCACTGTAATCATGGGAATCTGGGACGAAGATGCAATCACAGAATTGTTGGACATCCCGGAAGGACAGGAACTGGCTGCCTTGATTGCCATCGGTTATCCTGATGTTGCTCCCGAAGCTCCAAAGCGAAAATCTGTACAAGATTTATTAACTTATCGATAAACTAGGAGGTTACCATGAGACACTTAATGAGTCCATTAGACTTTACAGTCGAAGAATTAGATGAAATTTTGGATTTGGCAGACGATATTGAAGCCAATCCTGAAAAATATGCACACGCCTGCGACGGCAAAAAGCTTGCAACTTTATTCTACGAACCGAGCACTCGAACAAGACTTAGTCACGAAGCCGCAATGTTAAATTTGGGGGGAAGTATTTTAGGATTTTCTTCCGCGGATTCCAGTTCCGCCGCCAAGGGGGAGAGCGTATCTGACACAATCCGCATGATTTCCTGCTATGCAGACATCTGTGCGATGAGACATCCAAAGGAAGGTGCGCCTATGGTTGCCTGCAGACATTCTTCTATCCCTGTCATCAATGCCGGTGACGGCGGACATCAACATCCGACACAGACTTTAACCGATCTTTTGACAATCCGTTCTTTAAAAGGCAGACTTGACAATCTCACAATCGGTCTTTGCGGTGATTTGAAATTCGGACGTACGGTTCACTCTCTCATTCACGCACTGGTACGTTACCCGAACATCAAATTTGTTTTGATTTCACCGGAAGAGCTGCGTCTGCCAAGTTATATCCGCAAAGATGTGTTAGACAAACAAAACGTGCCTTACAAAGAGGTAGTTCGTATGGAAGAAGCGCTTCCGGAACTGGATCTGCTCTACATGACAAGGGTGCAAAAAGAACGTTTCTTTAACGAAGATGATTACGTTCGTATGAAAGATTTTTATATATTGGATGCGAAAAAGATGGAACTTGCACCAAAGGATATGCTTGTGCTTCATCCACTTCCACGTGTCAACGAGATTTCTGTGGAAGTAGACGATGATCCGCGAGCAGCTTATTTCAGACAGGTACAGTATGGTGTTTATGTACGTATGGCACTGATTCTGACACTGCTTGATATTCATGTAGAGTAACAAAAATTTGTTTCGCATAAAGAAAGAAGGTATCTAATTTGAAAAATACATTGAACGTAGGACGTATTTCTGAAGGTTTTGTTCTGGATCACATCGAAGCAGGAAAAAGTATGGATATTTACAAATATCTTCACCTCGATAAACTGGACTGCTGTGTTGCGATCATCAAAAATGCCCGCAGCAGTAAAATGGGAAAAAAAGACATCATGAAGATCGAGTGTCCGATCGATTTTATGGACCTTGATATTCTCGGATTTATCGACCACAATATCACAGTCAATATTATCTCCAATGAACAGGTCGTCGACAAAAAAATCCTAAGACTTCCAAAAGAGATCACCAATGTGATCCGCTGCAAAAATCCAAGATGTATCACATCCATCGAACAGGAACTGGATCACATCTTTGTCCTGACAGATGAAGAAAACCAGGTATATCGTTGTAAATACTGTGAGGAAAAGTATTCCGGAAGATAAACAAAAAAACAAACGGGAACGTGGTTTTTACAGATCACGTTCCCGTTATTTATCTCAAAATTCTATGGCAGTATATGTCCCGCACTTAAATATAACTGATACCATTCTTCTCTGGTCAGCCGGATATCTGCCGCCAGCGCGATCTCCCGCAATCGCTTCAGATTGGTCGTACCTGCTACCATCTGAATCTTTGCCGGATGTCTGAATATCCATGCAGATGCGATACCAGTCTTTGTTGTCCCATATTTTTCCGCAAGATCCGCCAGCACCTGATTTAATTCCGGATATTTCTCACTGTCAACAAATACCCCTTCGAAAAATCCATACTGGAACGGAGACCATGCCTGAATCGTCATATCATGCAGTCTGCAAAAATCCAGCACGCTGTTGTCTCGGTTGACGGCACCATCTGTCAGCATATTTGCCTCAAGTCCTGATGCAACCATGTTAGAAAACGGAATACTGAACTGAAGCTGATTGACAAGAAGATCCTGTCTCACACATTTTTTCAAAAGCTGGATCTGCATCGGCGTATGATTGGAAACACCGAAATGTCTCACCTTTCCGGATCCCTCCAACAGATCAAATGCTTCTGCCACTTCTTCCGGCTCCATCAGTGCATCCGGTCTGTGAAGAAGCAGGATATCCAGATAATCAGTACGCAGCCTGCGGAGAGATTCCTCTACCGACTGCAAAATATGTTCTTTGGAAAAGTCATACATCACACCCGGTACAATCCCGCATTTAGACTGCAGGATGATATCTTCTCTGCGAAATTCTGTCTGCTCGAATACACGTCCGAACAGAGATTCGCATGCCCCTTTTCCATAAATATCCGCATGATCAAAAAACTGAATTCCCAGTTCCAGACAGGTATGGATATACTCATCCACCTCTGTCTCATCCATTCCCTGAATACGCATACATCCAGCTGCAACTACCGGAACTTCCAGCATACTTTTTCCAAGCATCTGCCTTCTCATCATGTGCCTCCCTTCTAGCACTCTTCTGCTATTTTATAAATCAATCGCTCTGTATCTTCCCATCCAAGACACGGGTCTGTAATGGACTTTCCGTAAATCTGGTCTGCCCCGATACTCTGACATCCTTCTTCCAGATAACTTTCAATCATCACACCTTTGATCAGCTCTTTTAATTTTGTATTGTAATTCCGGCTGTGAAGCACCTCACTGACAATGCGGATCTGCTCTTTGAACTGCTTGTTGGAATTTGAATGATTGGCATCGACGATCGCTGCCGGATTGGCCAGATGTTTCTCTCCATACATCGCCTGAAGACGGATCAGATCCTCATAGTGATAATTTGGATTACAAGTACCATACTTGTCCACTCCGCCGCGCAGAATCACATGTGCCAGATCGTTTCCATCTGTCGTTACATCCATGCCTCTGTAAATAAAAGTATGGGAACTCTGTGCCGCGATCACAGAGTTGAGCATCACAGAAAAATCACCACTGGTCGGATTTTTCATCCCCACCGGAATATCCATACCGCTGGCCGTCAGTCTGTGCTGCTGGTTCTCAACCGAACGCGCACCAATCGCTTCAAAAGAAAGAATATCATCCAGATAGCTTCTGTTCTCCGGATACAGCATCTCATCCGCGCTTGTCAGTCCGCTTTCTTCTATGGCACGGATATGCATCTTACGGATCGCAATAATTCCAGCCAGCAGATCCGGCGCCTGATCCGGTTTTGGCTGATGAAGCATTCCTTTATATCCCTCACCTGTTGTCCTTGGTTTGTTCGTGTAGATCCGCGGAATAATCATCAGGCGGTCTGATACTTTTTCATTCACTTTTGCCAGCCTGCTTATATATTCACACACGGAATCTTCATTGTCTGCGGAACATGGTCCCACGATAACAACAAATTTATCGGATTTTCCTTCAAAAATCTCCCGAATCTCCGCATCACGTTTCTTCTTGATCTCTGCCAGTTCTTTCGGAAGCGGGTATTCCGCCTTCAGGTTTGCAGGTAATGGTAATTCTGCATTAATTTTCATTCCCATGTCTTAATTCCTCCGTTGTCTGTCTCTTGCAAAAGAATCTATCTCAAATGACTTCTTCCGCATTATTAATAAC
>OGEQ01002058.1_pt1 | contig 14528 bp, 12 predicted proteins | sample 1570731 | NCBI WGS metagenome assembly OGEQ01 (sample SAMEA2582132, study PRJEB24529) | metagenome | biome: Human gut stool | place: China | collected 2011
ACCGCATGGCCTCCTGCAATCTTCCATAGGGCTTATCCGTGGAGAAAAGTCCCTCCAGATACTGTTCAATGGCCGCCTGATAGGCGGCATATCGGGTGTGAAAATCCATGGTCATTCCTCGCTTGCAAATTCCGTTTCCACCGGAGCGCCGTCGGGGCCCTTCATCAGCCGCACCACCTGCTGCTCCGCCTGATCCAGCTCCGCGCGGCAGGCTGCCGCCAGTCGGGTCCCCTCCTCGAACAGGGACAGGGACTGGCTCAGAGGCACGTCCCCCTTTTCCAGCCGGGTGACGATCTCCTCCAGCCGGGTCATATTCTCTTCAAAGGTCTTGTCTGCCATCACGCTTCCTCCTTTTCCGTTACCGTGCAGCGCAGGCCGCCCTGCGCCAGCCGCAAATGAATGGTATCTCCGGACTGCACCTGTGCCGCCGTCCGCAGCACTGCGCCGTCCTCCGTCCGGGCCATGGCGTAGCCCCGGCCCAGCACCTTCATGGGGCTCATGGCGTCCAGGGCGGCGGCCAGACCGGCCAGCGCGTCGGGCTGAATATCCTTGTCCGCCGAGATGAGGTTGACCGTCACGTAGACTTCGGCGTGGTAATCCGCGGGGAACAGGGGCCGGAGGGCGCGGTCGATCAGGCGGGCGACGAGCACCTCGCTGTCGTTGGCGCGCGCTTCGCGCTTCATGAAACCGCCGGGGAAGCGGCCTACGGCGGCGTACTTCTCCTTGTATTCGACCTGGAGGGGCATGAAATCGGTGTCGGGTTTTGCATCCTTTGCGGCCACGACGGTTCCGAGCAGCATCGTGTCGCCCATCTTGACGACGACCGAGCCGTCGGCCTGCTTGGCCAGTTTGCCCGTCTCGATCTCGATCTGGCGACCGTCGGCCAGCGTGATGATCTTGCGGACTGCGTTGTACAGCTTCTTTTCTTCCATAAAAATTTTAAACCTATAATGTTTTCGAATTGTTTTTCGCAACGAAAATGAAGGCAACCCCTCTCGGGAATTGCCTCCATTTCTTCCTCGGGACTACTTGCGGAGATTCAGCGTCTTCACGATTGCGCGGTAGCGCTCGATGTCGACCTCCTTCAGGTATTCCAGCAACGCGCGGCGCTTGCCGACCAGGCGCAGCAGTGCGCGCTGGGTTCCGAAGTCGTGCTTGTTGCTTTTGAGGTGTTCCGTAAGGTGGCTGATACGGTAGGAAAACAACGCGATCTGACTTTCGGGCGAACCCGTGTCGGTGTTAGACTTGCCGTACTGGCCGAAAAGCTCCTGCTTTTTCTCAGCTGTTAAATAAGCCATTGTGTAAATTTATTTTACGTTCCACTCTACGACGCATCCCCCTTACCGTGGATAACGCCAGAGCGTTCCGCAAAGGTACGAAATAATTCATAATTCATAATTCATAATTCACAATTATTTTCAATTTGGCGTCTAATAATAACAAATTAATCGAGAAAATCGTATTTTTGCGGCTAAACAAGTGAAAATTATGGGGAAAACGGGTGTGCGCGGAACTTTCGCCGCGCTTGTCGCCGCGGTGTTGTGCGGCTGCGGGAGCGAGCCGGATTTCGTCACCGTCGACGGGACGATGCTCGGCACGACGCTGCATGTGGTGGCCGACGTGAAGGGCGTCTCGCGGCAGCGTCTCTATGCGGCCGTCATGGAGCTGGACCGCGAGGCCAAGGCGTCGATGTCGATTTACGATTCGACGTCGCTTGTGAGCCGTCTGAACCGCAACGAGACCGACAGCGTCGACCGTCATATCGCCTTCAACCTGCATCTGGCCGACAGCATCGGCGCGTTGAGCGACGGGCGTTACGACGTGACCGTCAAGCCGCTGGTCGAGGCGTGGGGCTTCGCCGGCCGGGAGCGCGTCGAAAACCCGAACGTCGATTCGATCCTCGAATTCGTGGGCCGCGAAAAGGTCCGTGTCGAGGGAGGGCGGCTGGTGAAGGACGATCCGCGCGTGCAGCTGGACTTCAACTCCGTGGCGAAAGGCTATACGGTCGATCTGCTGGCCGGACTGGTCGAGAAATACGGGGCTGAAAACTACATCGTCGACATCGGCGGCGAGGTCCGCTGCCGGGGACTCAACCGGCAGGGCCGGGCGTGGCGCATCGGCGTCGAAACGCCTTTCGACGGCAACATGTCGGACGGTGAATACCTCCAGAAACGGATTCAGATGACCGGCGGCGGGCTGGCCACCTCGGGCAACTACCGCCGTTTCTACCTCGACGGGGAGGGCAACAAGGTCGCCCACACCATCAACCCCCGCACGGGGCGCAGCGCCCTGTCGCGCCTGCTGTCGGTGACCGTCGCGGCTCCGACCTGCGCCGAGGCCGACGCGCTGGGGACCATGTTTCTGGCGATGGGCGCCGACGATGCGCTGGCGGCCGTGGAACGGATGCCCGGCGTGAAGGCGTACTTCATCCTGGCGGGTGACGGCGGAGAGTACGAGGAGTACGTCTCGCCGGCCATGGAAGCGTTGATTCTGAAATAGCGAGATAAATGAAAACAGCGGTATTCCTCTACAATCCCGAATCGGGCAAGGGCAAAATCGCCCGCAACGTCGGGTGCATCAGTACGATTTTTCAGGCCTACGGCTACGACGTCACGCCGCAGCGGATCGACTTTACGGCCAATCCGTTCGACGGCAACGAGACCATCGACCTGATGGTCGTCGCCGGCGGCGACGGCACGGTGAACTATGCGGTCAACGCCATGAAACGCAAGGGGCTGGACATTCCCATCGGCGTGATTCCGGCCGGTACGGCCAATGATTTCGCCGGGGCGGTCGGCATGTCGCGCGAGCCGCTCGAAGCGGCGCGGCAGATCGCTTCGGGGGCTGTGGACCGGGTCGACGTAGGCCGGGTGAACGACCTGTATTTCGTCAATATCTTTTCGTTCGGAATCTTCACGACCACCTCGCAGCGCACGCCCGACGAACGCAAGCACAAGATCGGCAAGCTGGCCTATATCATCGAGGGGGTCAAGGAGTTCCGCACGATGCACGCCGTGCCGCTGGAGATCGGGGCCGACGGCGAGCGGTTCGACCTGCGGTCGCTGATGGTGCTGATCTTCAACGGCGAGACGGCGGGCGGTTTCCACCTGGCGCGGCGGTCGTCGATCAAGGACGGGCTGTTCGACTGCATCCTGCTGGAGAAGAAGAATTTCTTTCGTTCGACGCTGGCCATGTGCCGCTATCTGGCGGGCGGCAGCCCGAAGATCGTCCGCCACCTCCGGGCGCGGCGGATCGACATCCGTTCGTCGGTCAACGAACCCACGGACGTCGACGGGCAGAAGGGCGCCGAATTCCCGCTGCACATCGAGTGTCTGGCGGGCGGCCTGCGCGTGATGTGCGCCAAACAGGCCTCGGGCAATTTCTGATTTTTACGGTCCGGCTTGTTTGATTCTGCGAAAATTCATACTTTTGTCGGAAAAATTACGACGATATGGCGGATAACGGCAAAACGGCGCGCAGCGGAGGACGCGAAAGTTTGCGCAAGGTCTCCATCTCCCGGATCAAGAAGGAGATGAGTGACGTCTTTTACCTTTCGGACGATCTGGTGATTTCCGCACTCACGGCCGACAAGAACACCACGGCCGATTATCCGACCTCGATCGACGGCTTTACGGCCATCATTATGATGACGGGCGAGGCCACCGTGTCGATCGACATGCAGAATTACAGCATCAAGCCCAACACGATCGTCTTTTTCAACCCCGATTCGATCATCCGCACAATCAAGTGTTCGTCGAACGCCGCGGCCTACCTGCTGGCCTTCTCGAAATCGTTCGTCAACGAGATCCAGATCGACCTCTCGACCTCGCTGCCGGTCTACATGCGCTTCGGCAAGGCCCCCGTGCTGGAGGTCACGCCGCAGGACGTGGACGAAATCCGCCAGTTGTTCCAGCTGATCAAGACCATGCTGCGCAGCGACAAGGAGCGTTACCGCCACGAGATCATCCGCACGCTCTTCACCACGGCGTTCTACATCATCACCGAGATCAACCAGCGCGAGCAGCCCGGCGAGATGAAGCAGGGGCGCTGCGAGGTGCTGTTCGACGAGTTCATGTCGCTGCTGCAACAGTACAACAAGAGGGAGCGCAACGTGAGCTTCTACGCCAAGCAGCTCAATATCACGCCCAAATACCTCTCGTCCGTGGTGAAGGAGGTGAGCGGCAAGACCGCCGCGCGGTGGATCGACGAGTCGGTGATCCTCGAAGCCAAGGCCCTGCTCAAGTATTCCGGAATGAGCATTCAGGAGATCGCCTACCCCCTCAATTTCTCGACGCAGTCCTTCTTCGGCAAGTATTTCAAACAGCACACCGGAACCTCGCCCTCGCGTTACAAGCGGAAAGGATAGTTTTCGATTTTACAGGGCCTTTTCCGCCCTGCCTTGTCCGGCCCGAACGGAAAATACGTTTGTATGTCCCGTCCGGGTCGAACTGTGTCAGGATAAAATCCGCTCTTCTAAAATCAAAAAACCGAACCTTGTTTTTCAGGTGGCGGCTCGCGGGTGTCCGCTATGACACGCCGCTATTTCAGCGCTTCGACCACGCGGCCGATCATCGCCGGGATGGCGTGCTCCTCCTGCGCGGTGAAGAAATTGCCGTCGATTTCGAACGGGGCGTCCGTCGCCACGGGGCCCGTCACGGCGGCCTTGGCCATCGGGTGCACGGCGACGCGCCGTCCGGCGGCGACGCCTGCGAATCCGAACATCATCCCTGCGGCGCAGTGGCCGATCATCGGTTTGCCCGTCTTCTCGAAGGTTTTCAGCACCTCCATCAGGTCCCTGTTCCAAGGCTCGCCGGCATGCTGCGCGAAGACCGGCACGGCGTCGCCGCAGGCGAACACCAGAGCGTCGTACTCCTCTTCGTGACCCTTGAGGTTGGCGATCACGTCGTCGGCCGTCAGGCCGATGCCCGAGTTGGTGCGGATCTCGCGGCTTTCGGCCACGGCGAACACGGTGCAGGGAATCTTGTTTTCGAAAAACGTTTCCAGATACTGGAACAGGCCCATCCCGTTCACGGGATTCACGGCCACGACAGCTGCTTTTTTTGCCATGATTGCAATTCTTTTAGTGGTACAATGGTTATTTTCGGTAAGTTTATTATCTTTGCGTACAAAGATAGGGCAAACAGCCCGTAAAAACAATAACGCACTTAAAAATGAGATGGTTACATACGTGTAACCATTGCTGGATACCAAACGGATGGAGCCGGAGAAAAAATTGAAAAATTTCACGCCCACGGGTTCCTGCCCGGTCCGGGACGTGCTGTGCCGCCTGGGGGACAAGTGGTCGATGCTGGTGTTGCTGACGTTGAATGCCAACGGCGTGATGCGTTTCAGCGAGATCCACCGCACGCTGGGCGACATTTCGCACCGCATGCTGACCGTCACGCTGCGGATGCTCGAAACCGACGGAATGATCCGCCGCGAAGTCTACGCCGAGGTTCCGCCGCGGGTGGAATACCGTCTTACGGAGCGGGGCGGGAGTCTCCTGCCGCATATTTTCGGACTGGTGGAATGGGCCGAGGCGAACAAGGAGGCTATTCTGGACGGCCGCAGGAGGTCCTGAACGACATCCGCCGCGCGTCCGTGCCGTCGGGGTAGTAGCCGCGCAGCAGTTTTCCGGGGCGGAAGCCTTTGCGGGCGTAAAGCCTTATGGCAGAGTCGTTGTCGGTGCGCTCTTCGAGCGTCACTTCACGCAGCCCGAGCCGCCGGGCCAGCGCGATAGCGGCGTCCAGCAACGCCTGTCCGGCTCCGCAGCCGCGCGCCGCGGGGTCCACCGCCACGGAGTAGATGCGGAGGTTTTGCGCCGTGCGCCGCATCAGCAATGAAATGTAGCCGACGACCGCCCCGTCGCGGGTGGCGGCGTAGGACGCTCCCTGCGCATGCGTCAGCAGGTAGCGCAGCTGCCGCCGCGTGAAGGCCTCCCCTTCCGGGAATGAACGCCGCTCGACGCACTCCACGGCGTCGAGGTCCCCGGCCGTCGCGGGACGTATTCCGACTGCGGGGTTCATTGCGCGTGGAGGCGGTTGAGGCAGTGGACGAAGTGGTTGAGGATGCGGTAGTAAAGTTCGTCGCCCAGCACGGCGTCCTCGACTTCGTGGTCGATCGACGGGTTGTCGTTGATCTCGATCACCACGGCCCTGCCGTTGATGAGTTTCAGGTCCACGCCGTACAATCCCTTGCCGATCAGCGCCGCGGCCTTTACGGCGGTGTCGAGCACTTTCTGCGGCGCCTTGTAGATGGGTACGGTCTCCCATGCGCCGCACAGGTTGCGGCCTGTGTCGTCGTGGGCGTGGTTGTAGATCTGCCAGTGGCCCTTGGCCATGTAGTATTTGCAGGCGAACAACGGTTCGCCGTCCAGGAGGCCGATCCGCCAGTCGAACTCCGTGGGGATGAACTCCTGGGCCAGCAGCACGGACGAGTGGCGGAACATCTCGTCGAGCGCCGCGCGCAGCTCTTCGTCGCTGGCCACCTTGTGCATGCCCACCGAGAACGATCCGTCGGGAATCTTGAGGATGAAGGGCGCGCCGAGGCGTTCGCTGATCTCGCCGAAGGAGTATTCGTTGCTGCGGAACAGCAGCTGCGAGGCCGGGGCCGGGATGCGGGCCTTTTCGAAAAGCTCGCAGAGGTAGACCTTGTTCGTGCAGCGGATGATCGACTCGGGATCGTCGATCACGGCGATGTCGTTCATCGCGGCACGCTGCGCGAGGCGGAAAGTGTAGTGGTTGAGCGCTGTGGTGGCGCGGATGAACAGCGCGTCGAACTCCATCAGCCGCGTGGCTTCCTCCTCGGTGATCAGCTCCGCGTGGATGTTCATTTTCCGGGCCACTTCGAGGAACTTGTTGAGGGCGTCCTTGTCGCTGGGCGGGAATTTTTCGTCCGGGTCGTAGAGGATGGCGAGGTTGTAGCGTGCGGGCTTGGCCGAGCGCGGCGAGCGCCATACCTTCTTGTTGAAGCAGTCGAGCGCATTGGCGAAATCGTCCTGCCCGCTCTCCGAGAGCTGGCGCAGCGAAAGGGCCTGCACCGACTCGATCTGGTTGCGGGCGTGGTTGTTCATCGTCACGCGCAGGATCGGGCAGGGGTAGTGGTCGAAGATGAACCGCGCGATCTTCTCCAGACCCTTCTCGCGGCAGGTTCCGAAGTAGATGTTCAGCTGCCAGGTTTCGTCGGTGATGCGGTTGCGTTCGATCCACTGTTGGCAGAGCTGTTGCAGGTTGCGGTTCATGCGGATTCCGGCGCCCGATTCGAGCTTGTTGAGCGTCTCGACGCCCGGCAGCACCCGGTGTCCCCGGGCCTGGGCCAGCAGCGAGCAGTAGTAGCCTTCGGAGTTGTAGCCGTATTCGTCGCTCAGGTTGATGACCAGCTTGGGCGTCCGCTCCCCGTAACGGTGTTCGAGGTAGTCGGTGACGGTCATCAGCGAATCGGTTTCGCAGTAGGGTTTCCAGTCGTTGAGGCTGTTCAGCAGGATGAAGACGCTATTCATGCATGTGTGTTTTCGATGCGCCAAATGTAAGCAAATAAAGCATCCGTTGTACATGCCGCGCGCCGTTTTGCGAAATAAAAAAACGGGCCTCCGCAGAGACCCGTTTTCTGGTTGTCCGTCGGGGCGTCAGGCCCGTTTTTTCGCCGCCTTGGCAGCCACCGCCTTGTCCAGCTCGATGATGAAGTCCGAGAGGACGTTCATGTAGTTGATGAAGGCGTCGTAGGCCGAATCGTAGGGGTTGAAGTAGGAGTGCACGTCGCCGTCCGACAGCCACTTGGTGGCCATGTAGTAGAAATGGTCGGAGGTCTGCATGAAACTCCAGACATAATCGAAATCGGGATTTTTCAGCGCCGCGACCTTCTCCTTCTGGGCATAGAGCTTCGAGAAAGCCTCGTTCTGCAATTCGTTGCCCAGCCAGGCCGTCACGTCGCGCTCCTCGTCGGCCCACGACATCACGTGCGGACAGTGGAGCACGGCGACGGGCTGGTGCTTCTTCGCGGCCTCGGTCACCGTGGCGAACTCCAGGCCGTTCTTCCTGGCGAGGATCGCCTTGGGCAGCGCGCGCATGAATTCGAAGATGCCCGTGTCGGCGTTCTGATGCTCGCCGAAGGTCTCGTAATCCATGAACAGGTTGATGACCTCGCCCGGCGTCTCGTCCGAGGCGAGCCACTGCACGTACTTGTCGGCTGTCAGGGGCCACTGGTCCCAGCTCTTGTTCGAGAAGCGGAAAGCGATGTCGTCCGAGAGTTTGTAGTTGCGCAGCAGCAGGCGCAGTTTCTGGTCGATGGCGTTGGCGTAGACGTAGTTGGGCGATTTCCACCCCAGCACGTGCTTGGCTCCTTCGGCCAGCATCGTGCGGAAGCCCATGCCGGCGACCATCGCGCCGATCTCGTCCGAATAGATCAGCTCCGTGTTGCGGAAAGCGGTGGGTTTCACCCCGAACTCCTTTTTGATAAGGTTCGTGTGCAGTTTGACCTGCTCCGTGAAATCCTCCTTCGATGCCAGCGATGCCAGCGAGTGGGAGTAGGTCTCGGCGAGGAACTCCACGCAGCCCGTCGCGGCAAGCTCCTTGAACGAGTCGAGCACTTCGGGGGCGAAGGCGCGGAACTGTTCGATGGCGATGCCCGTGATCGAGAACGAACAGCGGAACTTGCCCTTGTTCTCCCTGATGAGCTTGAGCAGCAGGGCGTTCATCGGCAGGTAGCACTGGCGGGCGACCTTCTGCATGATCGAACGGTTCATGAGGTCGTCCAGGTAGTTGTGGTCCTTGCCCATGTTGAAGAAGCGGTATTTCTTCAGACGCCAGGGCTGATGCACCTGAAAATAAAGACAGACGGTTTTCATGCGGGTTGCTATTTTAATTGTTTCTTATTCTCTTCGATCACGGCTTCGTACACCGATTTGATCTTCGCCGCGGCGTCGTTCCACTTGAGGTTGGTCACTTCTTCGAGACCCTTCGAGGCGAACATGCCCGACAGGGCGGGGTATTTGATCAGTCCGTAGATGGCGTCGGCCAGGGCGTCCACGTCCCAGTAGTCCACCTTCACGGCGTAGTCCAGCACTTCGGCCACGCCGCTCTGCTTGGAGATGATCACCGGGACGTTCGAGCGCATCGCCTCCAGCGGCGAGATGCCGAAAGGCTCCGAGACGGAGGGCATCACGTAGACGTCCGACAGCTGGAACATCTTGTGCACGTCCTCCCCGCGGAGGAACCCCGTGAAGTGGAAACGGTCGGCGATGCCGAGCCGCGCCACGCGGCGGATGACGTGGTTCATCATGTCGCCCGAGCCGGCCATCACGAACCGCACGTCGGGAACCCGCTTGAGGACCTTGGCGGCCGCCTCGACGAAGTAGTCGGGGCCTTTCTGGTAGGTGATGCGTCCCAGGAAGGTCACGACCTTGTCGGTGACGCCCCGCTCGGGAACCTTGCCGCTGTTCTGGGCGAAGCGCACGGCGTTGTGCACCGTGACGATCTTTTCGGCGGGAACGCCGTAGCGGTTGATGACGATGTTGCGCGTGAGGTTCGAAACGGCGATCACGCGGTCGGCGGCGTGCATGCCGGCCCGCTCGATGGCGTAGACCTGCGTGTTGACGTTCTCGCCCGAGCGGTCGTACTCCGTGGCGTGCATGTGCACCACCAGCGGCTTCCCGGAGACGCGTTTGGCGGCGATGCCCGCGTAGTAGGTGAGCCAGTCGTGGGCGTGGATCACGTCGAACTGTCCTTCGAGGTCCCTGGCCACCTGCGCGGCGACCACGGCGTAGCGCGCCACCTCCTCCATGAGGTTGGCGCCGTACTTGCCCGAGAAGGTGTAGCGCTGTTTCCAGGCATCGGTCGTCGACCAGGTCTTCCGCCCCGACTTGACGTACTGCTCGTGGTAGGACTCGTACTCCTCGGGGGAGATATAGGGGACCATGTTCGAGTCGATGTGGATGAACGACATCTTCTCCAGAATGTCGTCCGCGCCGCTGCCCGTCGAACCGTACAAGGCCTCCACGTCGCTGGCGTTCACGACGTGCGTGAAACGCTGGTCCTCGTCGCCGTAGGCGTGCGGGACGATGAAAGTGACGTCTACGCCGTTGCGCGCCAGTCCGCGGGTCATTCCGTAGCAGGCCGTTCCCAGCCCGCCTGCAATGTGGGGCGGAAACTCCCATCCGAACATTAAAACTCTCATACCTTATCTTTTTGTTGTTTCATTTTGCCGCCTGTGCGCTTCCTCTCCGCATCCCTTCACGGCGCCCGGCCGTGTCCGTAAGTCAGATTCCGCTTCGAACCCCTCCCCTCGGAAGGAGCCTCGCCATCCGGCACAACTCTCTTTCACATTGTGCGCCCGGGCCGTATTCGTTATTTCGTTTTTTCCGTCGTTTTCTTCTCCGTTGTCTTTTTTGCGGCCGGCCTCTTCGCGGCGGCCTTTGCCGCGGGTTTCACGGCCTTCGCGGCCTTCGCGGCAACCTTCTCCTTACCAACGTTTTTTGCGGCCTTCGCAGTCTTCGGATTCGCTTTTTTTGTGGGTTTTTCCGACTTTCCGGGCGTCTCTTTCGGTTTGCGTGCGAGGATCATGCCGTAGATGTCCAGCACGGCCGCGACGCTCCACGCCTGCGAAATGGCTCCGCGCGGCGCGAACGGAGGATCGGCGTCGAACAGTTCGCCGATCGAACCGATGCCGTAGGTCTGGATGTCCTCCTCGAATCCGGCGAGAATCTCCTCGGCCTGCGGCAGAAAGGCGTCGCCGTCGATGTCGAAGCAGGCGCTGACGTAGAACGACAGCAGCCACGGCCATACCGAGCCGTTTTTGGCGGCGAAGTCGCGTTCGGCGGGCGTACCCTCCTGCGAACCCTTGTAAAGCGGGTTGCGGGGCGAGAGCGAGCGCAGGCCCTTCGGCGTGAGGAGGTGCTGCCGCACTGTGCGGATCACCTCCAGCTGGGTCTGCTCGTCGAGCATCTTGTAGGGCAGCCCGCAGGCGACGATCATGTTCGGGCGGATGTCCGTGTTGGCGCCGTCGCAGCCCACGCAGTCGGCTAGGTAGCCTTTGGGCAGGCGGAAGAGTTCGTTGAACGACGCCGCGGTGCGTTCGGGCAGTTTCTCCCACGCCTTCACGAACTTCGTGTCGCCCGCCTCGCCGGCCAGCCGGAGAGCGTAGCGGACGGCGTTGTACCACAAGGCGTTGACCTCCACCTGATAGCCGTTGCGCGGGGGGACGGAACGGCCGTCGATCACGGAGTTCATCCACGTGAGGGGAACCTCGTCGGACGAGGCCCACACCAGCCCGTTGTCGTTGAGCGCGACACGGCCCGCGACGCCCCGTTTGTACGACTCGAGCACCTGCTTCATGGCCTCGCCGTAGTGTTTCCAGATCTTTTTCGCGCCGATCTGCGCTTCGAGCCGCTGAAGGGTCCAGAAGAACCACAGCGGGGCGTCCGCGGCGGCCGCCGCCGAAGCGTTCCCGGCGAACATGCCGTCCTGCATGCCGCGCACCTGCGTGTCGAGGGCGTCGATGCAGTCCTCCTTGTGGTCCTGCCACAGGGTGATGCCCGGCAGCGAGACGAAGGTCTGGCGGCCCGAAACCCCGTGCCACGGATAGCCCGAGACCACCTCCGTCCGGTTGCCCGGGCGGCGGATCACGAACTGTCGCGCCGAGTGTTCGAGGCAGCTGATGAAGTCGATCTTGTGCGTGCGGCGCGCGATGGAGCCGCCGAAGACCTCCTCGATGGTTTTCGTCGAGCCCATTTCGTCGAGCGACGCCGAGAAGATGATGCTCTCGCCCTTCTTCAGCTCGGTTTCGAAATAGCCCGTGGTCATCAGGTCCTCGTAGCCGTCGTAGCCGCGGGCGATGTCCTGCCGGTATTCGAAATTGTAGTACCAGTCGGGCGCGGGCACGAACTCCGCGCCGGGTTTGCTGGTCTGGAGATACAGCCACGGAAACGAACCGTAGAGGCGGCATTTCACGCCGTTGACGGCCGGATAGGAGTGCCCGTCGGCCTCCATGTTGGCATGCGTCAGCGCATGCTTGTCGCGGAAGGCGAGGAACGGGCGCAGCCGGAGGCGCGTTTCCGAATGGGCGTCGACGAGCGTGTAGCGGATCATCAGTTGCGTGCGCTTGTGAATCCAGAGCATCTCCTTCTTGAGGATCACGCCGCCTACGCGATAGGTGATCGTTGGGGTCGGAGTGTACTCGAAATCGGTGATGTACTTGTGGCCGCGCGGCTCGTAGGTCCCCTGGAAACGGTGCAGCGCCAGGTTGAACGTCTGGTCGTGCTGGATGATCGTTTCGTCGAGCGCCGACAACAGGACGTAGGTCCGGTCGCTGTCGTCGATCGGGGCCACCATCAGGCCGTGGTAACGGCGGGTGTTGCAGCAGACGATGGTCGTGCTCATATAGCCGCCGATACGGTCCGTTGCGAGCATTTCGCGCTGGAGCGAGTACTCCAGATTGCCCAATTCGCTTTTGTCGAAAGTAAGTGCTGACATATCGCTAAAAAATACGGTTCGTCCTTTAAAGATATTGAAATTTTCGAACAGTTACAACTTGTTATTGTTAATTATTCAAATTTAATACCTTCTATTGGCATTAGGCCCACTTCACCAGCGCGAAGTCCATGCGGTGGGGCAGGAGCGGGTTCGAGGGGTAGATGCGCAGTGCCACGTCGAAAGTGCCGGCTTCGTCGGGCGTGTAGTCGAGCGAGTAGGTGACCCGGCTTCCGTCGGCCTTCGTGCGTTCCAGCTGGATCGTGCGGGTGACGTTGACGGACTGTCCGCCGACGATCTGCCGCGCGACGACCATCTCCACGCCGATGTCCTCGGGCCGGAGGTTGGCGATGTCGAGCGTCACGGCGAACTGGTACTTCTCGCCGACGCAGACGGCCTCCTTGTCGATCTTCACGCGCTGCACGTCGACGATGCGCACCTGGTCCCATGCGGCGGAGACCTTGCGCTTCCAGGCCGCGATCTCGCGGGCCATGCGGTAGGCCTCGGCGCTCATCTCGCGTTTGCGCGCGGCGAGCTTGTCGTAGAACCGGTTCTCGTAGTCGGTCAGCATGCGGTTGGTCGTGAAGTTCGAGGCGATGTCCGCCACGCACCTCTTCACCGACGAAACCCACTCGTGCGGGATGCCGTCCGTGTCGCGGGCGTAGTATTTCGGGGCGATCTGCTCCTCGATGGTGTTGTAGATCATCTCGGCGTCGAGTTCGTCCTGGTAGTGCTGGTCGGCGAAGGTGCGCTCCATCGGAAGCATCCATCCGGCGCCCTCCTTGTAGCCCTCGACCCACCAGCCGTCGAGCACGGAGAATTGCAGCACGCCGTTCATCACGCACTTCTCGCCCGAGGTGCCCGAGGCTTCGAGCGGCCGCGTGGGCGTGTTCAGCCATACGTCGACACCCTGCACCATGCGGCGGGCGAGTTCCATGTCGTAGTTTTGCAGGAAGAGGATCTTGCCCACGAACTGCGGCATGGCGGCCACCTCGACGATGCGCCGGATCAGGTCCTGTCCCGGCTTGTCGTTGGGGTGCGCCTTGCCCGCGAAGATGAACTGCACGGGACGCTCCTTGTTGTTGACGATCGCCGCCAGACGGTCGAGGTTCGTGAACAGCAGGTAGGCGCGCTTGTAGGTGGCGAAGCGGCGTGCGAAACCGATGGTCAGCACGTCGGGCTTGATGCCCTCGATGACCTGAAGCATCTGGCGCGGCGAGTCGAGGCGCACCTGCCGGGGGTCGCTGTAACGCCGGCGGATATGCTTGATGAGCTTGTTCTTGAGCTTCATGCGCTCCTCCCACAGCTCCGCGTCGGGGATGTCGTGAACCTTCTGCCAAGCCGGGATGTCATAGACGTGGCCTTCGAATCCGTCGCCGAAGTAACGGGCGTAGAGGCGGCGCAGCGACGAGGCGATCCACGTCGGGAAGTGCACGCCGTTGGTGACATAGCCGATGTGCAGCTCGTTCTTGAAGTAGCCCGGCCACATGTTGCCCAGGATCTCCTTCGAGACCTCGCCGTGGAGCCACGAAACGCCGTTGACCTCCTGCGAGAGGTTGCAGGCCAGCACCGACATCGAGAACTTCTCGTTGGGGTCGTTGGGATTGGTCTTGCCCAGGTTGATATACTGCTCCCAGGTGATGCCCAGCACGTCGGGATAGTGCGACATGTACTGGCGGATCATCGACTCGGGGAATGCGTCGTGGCCTGCGGGCACGGGGGTGTGCGTCGTGAAGAGCGACGACGAGCGCACCACCTCCAGCGCCTCGGAGAACGAGAGCTTGCGGTGGTTCACCAGATCGCGGATGCGCTCGACGCCGATGAATGCGGCGTGGCCCTCGTTGCAGTGGAACACGTCGTGCTTGATGCCCAGCTGACGCAGCGCGCGGATGCCGCCGATGCCCAGCAGGATCTCCTGCTTGAGACGGTTCTCCCAATCGCCTCCGTAGAGGTAGTGGGTGATCTGGCGGTCCTCTTCGAGGTTGTCCTCGATGTCGGCATCGAGCAGGTAGAGGTCCGTGCGGCCCACCTGGCACTTCCAGACGCGCGCCGAGAGCGTGCGGCCCG
>OGEQ01002063.1_pt1 | contig 14501 bp, 10 predicted proteins | sample 1570731 | NCBI WGS metagenome assembly OGEQ01 (sample SAMEA2582132, study PRJEB24529) | metagenome | biome: Human gut stool | place: China | collected 2011
GTTTTTGCCGCCTCAACAACTTCTTCATCCGTGGCATCCAGCCGCCCGTATCGAATATTTTCCCGTACCGTGCCGGTAAAAAGATGCGTATCCTGCAGAACCATCGCGATATTTTCCCGCAGCTCCTTCCGGTGCATCCGGCGGACATCGACGCCGTCCACCGTGATCGAGCCGCCCTGTATATCATAAAAACGGTTGATCAGATTCGTGATCGTCGTTTTTCCGGCTCCCGTCGAACCGACAAAGGCGATCTTCTGTCCCGGCTTCGCATAGAGCGAAATATCCTTCAAAATCACCTGCCCCGGCTCATAGCCGAAAGTCACATGGTCAAGCACCACCTCACCGCGGATCGGCGCGATCGAAACCGCATCCGACGCATCTGCCGCCTCTGGTTCCGCATCCAGCACTGCAAACACGCGCTCCGCGCCTGCCAGCGCCGAAAATACGTTTCCAACCTGCATGGAAAGCTCGTTGATCGGTCTGGAAAATTGCCGCGAAAAACCTAAAAATACGGTCAGTCCACCGACATCAAAGTTCCGGAACACACAGAGCAGACCGCCAATGCAGGCTGTCAGTCCATAATTTAGCTGGCTTAAATTGTTCATGACCGGTCCCATCACACCGCCGAAAAACTGAGCCCGGATCTGTTTTTCTTTCAGATCCGCATTGAGCCATCCAAATTCTTCCTCTGCGATCTCTTCATGGCAGAATACCTTGACGACCTTCTGCCCCTGCACAGTCTCCTCGATATAGCCGTTCATCGCGCCAAGCGCCGCCTGCTGGGCAGAGAAATATTTCTGGCTCCGTCCGGCAACAAATTTACCGGCACGCAGCATCACCGGCATCATGGCAAGCGTAATCACCGTCAGCCACACGTTCGTGTAAATCATCAGGACCAGCGTTCCCACAATACTGAGTGCGCCGGATAAAAGCTGCACCAGCGTACTGCTGAGCATCATGCCGATCGTATCCACATCGTTTGTAAAACGGCTCATCAGATCGCCGTTGCTGCCGGTATCATAAAACCGGAGCGGAAGCGTCTGCATATGGTTAAACAGCTCTTCCCGCAGCCGCTGCAGCGCGTTTTGCGCCACCTGCAGCATGATGCGCGACTGCATATAGGAAGCGGCAACGCTGACTAAATAAACCGCTCCCATCACGCACAGGGAACGGAACAGCCCCGCCACATCGCCCCGGCTGCCATCTAAAGGCACAATATACCGATTGATGATCGGGCGCAGCATATAGGCGCCCACCAGATTCGTCACCGTCCCCAGGATCACACAGAAAAAGGCGGCTGTCATCGCCATCCGGTCGCGTTTTAAGTATGAAAGCAGGCGCAGCATCGTCTGACCGCCCGCCTTGGGCTTTCCGCCCTTCATGACCGCCATCCGTTCCGGTCCCCGGCGGCGTTTCGGCGCGTCGGCTATGCGGCTGCCATATCGGCGTTTCAGGCTTTCAATCTGTTTTTCATCCATCATGCCATCCCCTCCCCGTCTGCCCGTTTTCCATATTGCGTCTCATAGATCTCCCGGTACGCCTCACAGGATGCCAGCAGCTTCTCCTGCGTTCCCTCTCCGATAATCCTGCCGTCCTCAAGGACGAGAATCCGATCCGCGTATTCCAGCGAACTCAGCCGCTGTGCGATAATAAATTTCGTCGTATCTTTCAAATCTTCCCGGAATGCCGTCCGGATCGCCGCCTCCGTTGCCGTATCGACCGCACTGGTGCTGTCGTCGAGAATCAGGATCTTCGGCTTCTTTAAGAGTGCCCTTGCGATGCACAGCCGTTGTTTCTGACCGCCGGATACATTGACGCCGCCCTGTCCCATCTCCGTTTTGTAGCCTTCGGCAAACGAATTCACAAAGGAATCTGCCTGCGCATACACTGCTGCCCGCCGCACTTCTTCCTCCGTCGCCGTCTCATCACCCCAGCGCAGGTTTTCCTCGATCGTGCCGGAAAACAGGACGTTTTTCTGTAAAACCATGCCAACGCCGTCCCGGAGATTTTTCAGGGAATACTCCCGCACATCGATACCATCCACCCGCACACTCCCCTCTGTCACATCATAGAGGCGGGGAATCAGCTGTACCAGCGACGTTTTTCCGCTTCCGGTCGCACCGAGGATGCCGATCGTCTCTCCCGGCTCTGCCGTCAGGCTGATGTGGGATAGAACCGGCTCACCGCCTTCGCGGTAGGAAAAGGAAACATTCTTAAATTCCACGCGTCCTTTCTCAACCTTCCGATCCTTCTGTGATGCATTTTCATCGCTCAGATCAATCGGCTCATCCAGCACCTCATCGATTCGCCGGATGGACGCCATCGCGCGGGAACTCTGCAAAAATACCATTGAGAGCATCATAAGTGACATCAGAATCTGTACAATGTAGGTCGTAAATGCCGTCAGATCCCCGACCGCCATCCGTCCGCCGATAATCAGGTTTCCGCCGAACCAGACAACTGCCAGTGTCGTCACATTCATCGCGAACATCATGACCGGCATCGTCGCAATTACGATCTTCAGCGCCCGCAGCCCTGCCTCCTTGAGCTCCCGGTTCGTGCCGGCAAACCGCTTTTCCTCGTAGTCTTCCCGCACAAAGGATTTCACCACCCGCACGTTCGTCAGCACCTCCTGGATGCCGCTATTGAGTGTATCCAGCGCTTTCTGCATGGCTGTAAACCGCGGGTAGGCAGTCCGTAGGATCCAGACGATCGCCGCCGTCAGAAGCGGAATCACCACCAGGATGACAGCTGCCAGTTCCGCATTCATCCAGAACGCCATCACAAGCGCCCCCAGGAACATGCCCGGCGCGCGCAGCATCATCCGAAGTCCCATCATAACCAGGTTCTGTACCTGCTGGATATCGTTCGTCAGACGGGTTACCAGTGATCCCGTGCTGAACGTATCGATATTTTTAAATGAAAACTGCTGCACTCTGGCAAATAAGTCGCGGCGCAGATCGCTGGTAAAGGAAATCGACGCCTTCGCTGCAAAATATGCCCCCAGAATGCCGCCTGCCGCCATCAAAAAGGAGGTAATCGCCATCACAAGTCCCATTTTGAGAATGTATCCGCCGTCTTTCTGCGCCACGCCATGGTTAATAATCATCGACATAAATTTGGGCAGCAGAATCTCACCCAGCACCTCCGTTACCATCATGAGCGGTCCCAGAATAAAGGCGCTCTTATATGGCAGTATATATGATTTGTATCGTTTCCATTGCTTCACGCTTTTTCCTCCTGCCCGTTATTTCTGCAAATTTTTTTATGGATTCTGTTCAAACAGCTCCATCAGTTCATTCTGGCTCAAATCACCCAGTGAAACCATTCCCTCTGAAACCACCTGCGCCGCCAGCGCAAGCTTCGCATTCTGCAGCTTCAAAAGATTTTCTTCTATCGTATCCTTTAAGATCAGTTTGTATACCGTGACCGGCTTTTCCTGCCCAATCCGGTACGCGCGGTCGGTCGCCTGGTTCTGCGCTGCCACATTCCACCACGGATCGTAATGAATCACGATATCCGCCGCCGTCAGGTTGAGTCCCGTTCCCCCGGCTTTCAGGGAAATAAGGAACACCGGAACCTCATCCGAGGCAAACGCTTGCACCATCCGGCTGCGTTCTTCCTTCGGGGTCGCGCCGACCAGAAGATGGGACGAAATGCCCTCTTGTAAAAGGCGTTCCCGAATCCGCTCCAGCATCGAGGCAAACTGGGAAAAGAGCAGGATCTTATGTCCCGCCGCAGACGCCGATGCGATCAGCGAAACACAGGTCTCCAGCTTCGCCGATTCCCCCGTATAATCTTCAAAACAGAGTGCCGGATCGCAGCAGATCTGGCGCAGCCGCATGAGCTGGGAAAGCACTTCCAATTTTCCATTACCCGACCACGCGCCGCCAGCCAGCGCCTCTTTCAGTTTCAACGCCGACGCCGTATAAAGCTTCTGCTGCCGCCCCGACGCCGCCGAATAAACGATCCTCTCTTCCTTGGTCGGAAGCTCCCGCAGCACATCCTTTTTCAAGCGGCGCAGGACAAACGGTCCCGTCATCCGCCGCAGTGCCGTCAATGCTTCCGGATCCTGATTTTTCACGATCGGCAGCTCATACCGCTCACGGAACTTCCGGTAACTGTATAAAAATCCCGGCATCAGGAAATCAAAAATGCTCCAAAGCTCGCTGAGCCGGTTTTCCACCGGCGTTCCCGTCAGAGCGAAACGGGCATTCGCCGAAATCTCCTTTACCGCCTTCGCGCCCTGTGTCTTTGCATTTTTAATGACCTGCGCCTCGTCAATAATCTCATATTCAAACGTGCGTCCCAGATACGCCTCCCGATCCCGTTTCAACAGATCATAGGACGTGATGATCACCTGCGCCCCCTCAGACGCCTCCATCCGCATCTGCTCCTCCAGCTGTTCCTGCCGTTCTTTCGCCGTCCCGGCAATCAGAAGCACGCGGATCCCCGGCGAAAACCGGGCAAATTCCTGTCCCCAGTTGTAGACGAGCGACGCCGGGCAGACGATCAAAGACGGAAGAGGTAATTCTGACCCACTGCCTTCATTTCCAGCCGCTTTCTGCTCGGTTTTTTCCTGATAAAATGCTGTCAGAAGCGCAATCACCTGCAGCGTTTTTCCCAGTCCCATATCATCTGCCAGGATCCCGCCGAAATGATACCGCGCCAACGTCCGCATCCACGTATATCCGATCTTCTGATATTCCCGCAGCGTCTTTTCCAGCACCGCCGGAACCGCATAGCTGACACTCTGCGCCGTTTTTAGATCGCGCACCATCATCCCGTAGGCTTCATCCCGCTGAAACAGTTTCATCCTGCCGTCGCACGAGAGACTGTCCAGATAAAAAGCACGGTAGGCAGGTATCTTCGCCTCCCCCGCCTGAAATTCACTCTTTGTCAGTCCCAGATCCGCAGTCAGGCTGTCAAGCGCCTGCAGGCCGCCGCCCGAAAGCTGCAAAAATTCGCCATTTTTCATGCGGTAATATTTCTTTTTTTGGCGGTATTCACTGAGTACCTGCAAAAGCTCCGCCGGGTCGATTCCCGCCGTCTCAATCTTCAGATCCAGCCAGCCGCCTCCAAGAGAAACCCCCATCGACACTTCCGGCGGAGGCAGGACGCGCAGATGGCGGACAGACTCTGACAGCCATACCTCGCCCACCTCCTGAAACTGCGGCATTCCCTCGCTCAGAACCTGGTACAGCGCTTCTTCATCCCCGCGGATCACCAGCTCGCCGCTCTCATCCTCCCAGTAAGAGAAGTACCGCGTGATCAGGCGGCTGATATAAAATTCCGCCGGTACATCCCGGCAGATCTCCCGCGGAACATGCTCGTCCGCCAGGGGCGAAAACGTAAAATCTCCGTAGGAAAGCGTCGGACGCAGACGCAGCTCGTCCGGCGAATCACTGTCAAACTCAAACCGGGCTTTCAACGCCTCTGGGCGGTATTTCTCCCAATCGATCTCCGGGCTCTGCAAGATCCCAAGTGCCTCCATGCCTTCCAGCACCCGCGCATAAAAGAGCGGAATATCCCGGCTTCCAACCAGCAGCTCCCGCTTCTCTTTCCGGCTTCCGCACTCTCTTCCGCCCTGTTCCATCTGCTCCAGAAAAACGCCCATCGTTTCTGTATACAGTTCACTGCATCCAAACAGATGCAATCCATCTGCCACATACAGACGCTGTTCTCCCCGGAACGAAGTTAGAGCCGATGGAACCGTAACCGCAATTCCATCGCCCCTTGCTTCCACCTCCACCGGGAAACGCGGATCCTTGCGCTCAACCTGGCACACACGTTCAGCACCTTTCTCGTCCTCCGTTTGGACTTCTTTTCCCTCTAAAAGATCAAACAGCCGATCCCTCGCTGCAGATCCCAGCGTTAACGCCCGCATTACCGGAAGCGGCAGCCCCGCATGACCGCGCATCTCCTCATAATGGCGTATGTAGGCGTCCGCCTCCTCCAGCAGAAGATCTAAAAATGGGCGGCTTTCCGGCGCAAAGGCAGACGGGACGTGTTCAAACGCCATGCCTTTTCCGTATTCCACCCGTTTTCCGCTGTGAACCGCCTGTGCAAATTCCAGCAGGTTTTTCACAATATACCGTTTTTCCCGTCCGATCCGTGCCTCCAAAAGCACTTCGCCGCTCCGGATCTGTAAATAGGGATGCAGATAGACCGGTTCCCGCTCTTCCTCGCCCAGAATCCGCGCTACTTCCCGGTTCGTGTACTCCCGGATCATCATCCGGATCTCCGGCGAAGTCGAAACCGGCGGTGTATGCTCGGCTTTCTGCTGGCGGGCAAACGCCTCCTGAAGCGCTTTTGCATGCACGCAGGGACCCCGGAATGAATTTCCCTCCGCACAAGAACAAGAGTAGTCATAGATCTGACTACCCTTGATAAAAATTCTTGTCTGATATACCTTTGTCTCATCCTCAATCTGTCCCTGTACCCGTACTTCGCCCTTCCAGAAGGTATCTACGGACATTTTTATTATTTTCATGAGGATTCCTCCATATTACAGATTACATGTGTTCCGGCGATTCCATTCCGAGCAGATCCATACAGGTATCCAGCACCCGCTTGGTCAGCGTGATCAGGCTGATAAAGGCTGCCTGCTTCGCTGCGTCCTCCTCGGAGAGGATCTTATTTTCCAGATAGAATGCATTGAACGCATCCGCCACTGCCGCCATGTATTGGCAGAGCTTATGCGGCGCCGTCTCGTAGAATGCAGATTCTGTCACCTCGCCGAAACGGCAGAGCGCCATCTGAAGTGCTTTCTCTGTCTCGCTCTCAGCCGGACGGATCGGAACCACTTTAGCATCCGCGCCGCGCAGTTCCTTGTATTTCTCCAGAATGGACTTGATGCGGACGATCATATACTGGATATGTGGACCTGTATTTCCCTCGAAGGAAATAAAGCGGTCTACATCGAAAATGTAATCTTTGGTCGCCTGATTCGAAAGATCGGCATATTTAAGTGCCGCCAGACCGACAATCTCCGCCGTGCGTGTCATCTCGTCCGCCGGAACCTTCTGCTTCTCCTGAATCTTCTCATATACCTTCTCATCGATATTCTTGATCAGGTGCTCCAGACGCATAACACCGCCCTCACGTGTCTTGAACGGACCACCGTCCTTGCCGTTCATCGTACCGAAGCCCAAGAAGATCATCGGCGTATCTTCTTTGACGATGCCCGCCTTCTTCGCCACACGGAATACCTGGATAAAATGAAGCTCCTGGCGCTTGTCTACGACGTAAATGTAGCGGTCCGGATGGAAATCCTGCTCACGTTCGATGATCGTCGCCAGATCGGAAGTCGCATACAGCGCCGCACCATCGGATTTGCGGACGATACAAGGCGGATATTCCTTCGCATCCCCTTCCTGTGCGATATCGACAACCAGCGCGCCATCGCTCTCATAGGCGAGACCTTTTTTCTGTAAATCCTCGATCAGTCCCGGAATATATGGCTGCGCATCGCTCTCGCCCTTCCAGAGGTCGAACGATACATTTAAATTGCCATAGTTTTTTTTCAGATCCTTCAAGGACACGTTCATGATGTGCTTCCAGATCGCATGGAACGGTGCATAGCCACTCTGCAGTTTGAAGGTTGCTTGCTGTGCCCGCTCACGGAATGCCGCATCTACCTTGGATTTCGCGCTCGCTGCCGGATAGATATCCTCCAGCTCGGAAATCGTAAACGGCGGCTCCGACGGATACTCGCCGGTATAATCCGGGTCAAAATATACCAGATCCGGCTGACGGTCATGCAGCTCCTCGATGATCAGTCCCATCTGCAATCCCCAGTCACCCAGATGCACATCGCTGATGACATGGTGTCCCATATAGCGGCTGATGCGCTTAATGCTCTCTCCGATGACCGCGGAACGTAAGTGTCCGACATGCAGTGGTTTTGCTACATTGGCTCCGCCGTAATCGATGATGATCGTCTCCGGCTTCTTAGCTGCGTTGAGTCCCAGCTTTTCATCCTCTGCCACCTGCTGTACATAGGATGCCAGGTAGCACGGATTCAGGCGGATATTGATAAATCCAGGCATCACGGCGTTGATCTCAGAAAACATCTTGCTTCCGGCTGTCTTTTCCACCACCTCATTGGCAATATCGATCGGTTTCTTTTTATACGCTTTGGCAGCTGCCATCGCGCCGTTACACTGATACTCGCAGAGATCCGGGCGGTTTGATACCGTCACGCGGATATACTTCTCATCGTACCCGCAGCCAGTAAACGCCGGTTTCAGTTCTTCCACGATCAAATCTAAAATCGTTTTCATACTAGATTCCCTTTCATAATTTATATCGCATATTTTCAAGAATGCCTCTGCATTCTTGTTGCGAGATGCGCGTCATGCAAAGCATGACATATTTCTTTTGCGCATCTTAAGCAATCCTTCCGGAGGCTATATCAGATGGGAGACCCGCTCCCACCACTGATACTAATTTGCTCCTCGCCACCTGAAGAGGTGGGAGTCATCTCTCATCTGATATATCCTTCCGCATTGCCTTTTTCACATCCTTGCGGAACTGCTTCCAGGCATCCTCATGATCCACGAAATACTTCGGGCACGCCTTTCCAGTCACATCATAATGACGGATCACGTCTTTCGGACTTAAATCGAACTGCTTGCACAGCCATGCAGTCAGTTTTACCAGCGAGTCATACGTCTCGTCTGTGAACTTTCCGTCTACCGCCGGATGGCAGCACTCAATCGAAACGGTGTCCGCATTCCTCTCATTGGAGGCATATGCCTTCTCCCCGACCGGAACGCACTCAATGATCTCGCCGTCCAGACCGATCACGAAATTGCTGCTGACGGAAACAGTGTTACTGCCGCTCTGATCTTTCAACCCCTCAAAATAATCATGGTTCTGCTGTGCCGTCGTCCCAGGATTTGCCACATAGTGAATCACGATCCCGTTGATGACCGGGATATTCGTCCCCGGTCTGGAATATCGGTTGACCGTGAGAAGCTGCTCATCAACCCAGTTTGGCATCTCGATCGTGGACGGATCGATCAGCTTGCGGATCATTTTCCCGCGCAGCGTCCAGCCTGTTCCCGCACCCAGGAGGAAAATAAGCAGACACAAAAACAGCCGCATCATCACACGGTGCTTCTTCTGCTGCCTCGTCCGCTCCCGGCGGATTGCCGTCTGCCTGCCGGATGTACGCCTCTTTCTGCCACCAGATCTGCGCCCCGGCTCATCCTCTTCCCCCAGACGCAGACGGTCTTCTCTTCCGTTCTCCATATTTATCACTCCCCATGAGCACCGCTCACTCCGAACCTGCTCTCTGAGATGAACCAACGGACGCGTCATAGACGCCTCCCCGATATGTTAAGCAAAAAAACTGTTGTAAAATCTCGATGTTTCCTCCGGATCTTACAACAGTTTCTCTGCTTGCTACTGTTCATGCGCTGCATAACCAGCAAAGGAAAATGCCTGCCACAAACAGTAATCTCTGTTTCCAGTCAGAAACCTGTCAGTGACACGACTGCCTCCCCACAAGGGTACAAACGGTATCGTGAAGACCTTTCTGACGTATATGTTATAACTTAGACTCTGGACAGATATTCACCAGTACGTGTATCGATCTTGATCTTATCGCCCTGGTTTACGAATAACGGTACATATACAGTAGCGCCAGTCTCTACAACTGCCGGTTTGGTAGCGCCTGTAGCAGTATCGCCCTTGAAGCCCGGCTCTGTATCTGTGATCTCAAGCTCTACGAACAGCGGCGGTTCTACGGAGAATACCTTGCCGTTGTAAGAACAGATCTTGCACATCTCGTTCTCTTTTACGAACTTGAGTGCGTCGCCGATTGTCTCCTGGTTTAAAGCTACCTGCTCATATGTGTTTACATCCATGAAGTTGTATAAGTCGCCATCGGAATACAGATACTGCATATCAACTCTGTCGATTCTGGCAGACGGGAACTTCTCGGTCGGACGGAAGGTTTTCTCTACAACGCCGCCATTCATTACGTTCTTAATTTTAGTACGAACGAACGCAGCTCCCTTTCCCGGTTTTACGTGCTGAAATTCCATGATCTGGTATACGTTGCCATCAATCTCCAGTGTGATGCCGTTTCTAAAATCGCCCGCTGATATCATAAATGATGCTCCTCCTTGAAAATACTCGCTTTATCTTTTTTATTTTATACTATAAAATCCTCTTTTTCAACTACTTTTTTGAAAACACAGGGCACATCATGTCAATTCCGCCCCTTATTTTTCTAAAATTGCCGATATTTTTTCTGAAAACAACTGATTTTCCACCGTTTCCGTCACTCCTGTCAGCATCCGGTTCTGCCGCCTGGCAAGCTCTTTCAAACCGTTCAAAAACACCCGGCTGCAACCTTCCACTATTTTTTTCTATCTTCTCACATAGAACCACAGGACAATTTTCTCCAGATACCGCTTTAACACAATCTGGATCTCTTCCTTCGGATTGATCGGCTTTACAAGAATCGAATAGATGCCTGTCCGCCTCGCCCCGTACACATCCGTAAAGAGCTGATCCCCGACAAACATCGTCGAGCGCTCGCCCGTTCCCATCCGGCGCATCGCCTGCCTGTATCCGCTGCGCTTCGGTTTTCTGCCCTTGTAAATATAATCCGAACCTACCTGTCCGGCAAACGGGGCGACCCGCGCCTCCTTATTATTCGAGAGCAGACAGGTGTGGAACCCGATCGCCCGCAAACGTTCAAACAGCTGTACTGCCCGCTCGTCCGCCGGGGCACCGTGCGGCACCAGCGTATTGTCAATATCAAATATGATACCCCGCATTCCCTTCTGGTAAAACTGCTCATACGGGATATCATACGCAGAATCCAGCCATTCATCCGGATAAAACGCATTTCCCATCATCTGGTCTCTTCCCCGTTCTTTCCAGACTCATACGACGGCACATTCCGCTGCTGTATCTTCTGCAGTTCCTCCATAAATGTATCGACGTCTTTAAACTCCCGGTATACCGATGCAAACCGCACATAGGTAACCACATCCAGATCCTTTAACCGCTCCATCACAAGTTCCCCGATCACCGCGGTCGAGATCTCCCGTTCTTCCCGGTTAAATAAATTGTTTTCCACATCGTCGATCAACGCCGAAATCTGTCCCGGAGAGACTGGGCGCTTGTGGCAGGAATGCAGGATTCCTGCCTCTATCTTCGCCCGGTCGTACATCTCCCGGGTATTATCCTTTTTGACAACCATCAGAGGGATTGTCTCAAGTTTTTCATATGTGGTAAAACGCTTTCCACAAGTCTCGCACTGTCTCCGGCGTCTGATAGAACTGTTGTCATCCGCAGGCCGTGAATCGATTACTTTCGTGTCAGCCGCGTTGCAAAATGGACACTTCAATCGCTCTTCCCCTTTTCTGGTTTTATTGATATGCCCCCGCCAGGTTTTCATAACATATCATACTTATTATAATATCGCAGGAAGTGCGCTTCTGCAAGCAGAAGTTTTCCGCTACTCCTTCTTTATTCGTTACTGTTCACACATGCGTGAACAGTAACGGAATTTGCCGTGGCTTCGCATTCAAATACGGCAAATTCCTGCTGCCACCACGTTTTCTTACGGCACTTTCGGTTCCAAAAGTGCCTACCCGTGAACAGTAATCTTTATTCCTTCTTTTTCTCTTCTTTCAGCCTCACTAGAATAATGTCATCCCCTATCTGGCAGATGTCGCAGAATGGAATTATGTACTCTTTTTCCCGCCCCAGAAAGCCCCAGACACAGCCCGGTCCCGGCACGATGATCGCAAGCATTTTTCCCGTGCTGATGTCAAAATCGACGTCGCCCACAAAACCAAGGCGCTTGCAATCTTTTACATTTATAACTTCCCGCTGTTTGAGTTCACAGATACGCATAGACATAAACCTCCCGGATCCTTCTGTAATCAAAATATGTACAAAAGGACCGGGAGGTTCTTCCTGGACAGGTATTTTTATCTACTTTTATTTCGTAACTTCTGATAACGTCACGCTGTCAAAATGCAACGTATAATCAATCAGATGCGGCTGGCTCATCGCCACCGTCAAGGCACTGACCGCTACATCCTCATCCAGCGTTACCGGAATCTGGAACTCGGAATTTCCCTCGGTCTGGATCGGATCATACTGCACGTCATCCACCAGCATATACTCATAGTTCGGGCTGCTCCAGACAATATCGGCAGTCACCTTTCCATCCTTGACGATAATGGTCGCCGGGCTGTCCACCGATGCTCTGCCGGAACCTCCCTGCAGGGTTACCTCACAGGTATAAGTGCCGTCTGCCACATCTGCAGTCTGCCCTGTCGGTTTCTGGGCATCTGCCGCATCATCGCTATTCTCCGTCTCGGATGATGCCGCTTCCGCGTCCTCTGCCTCTCCGGAAACCGGATTTTCTACCCTTACTTTGTGGTCGTACCAGGTGCCCTTCTTACCAATCAGAGCCAGGTCAAATTCTTCTCCGAGCGCCGGAACCGACACATCGAAGCCGTTGACCTCCTCGCTCAGACCGTCGCTGTAAGTAACCGTGTCCACGGTTGGCTGCAGCCAACCGGCTTCATCTTCCTTTGCCTCGTCCGCAGTACCCAGATACAGGTTCACGATGTTTTTCGAGGTCAGGCTGATATGAAGTGTCGCCTCGCCATCCTTGACCGTCAGGACACCTTTTCCATTTTTCGATTCATTGACCTTGAACATACTGCTGTCCGTCTTAAAATCGACGGTGTAGACGCCGTCTGCAAGGTCAATGCTGCTTTTCTGTTCGGCATTCTCGGTTTCTGCGCTCTCTGTCTGCGCCACGGTGTCGGCTGCGTCCTGTTTCTGTCCTCCGCACGCTCCGAGAAGAGCGGCAGCAAGCAGAAGCGCCGCTAAATTTAATTTCTTTTTCATATACATTATTTCGCAATAGAATCAATGGCTGTCCGTGTATGAGCAACATAGAATGATTCTACCGCTTTAATTCTGCCCAGACCGGAAATCTGAGTATCTACCTTGTCAAATGCACCTGATGCCTCAAACTGGCTCTTCCAGGAATCCTCGTCATCGCCTGCCATGTCGTTGTTTGCGTGATCACCTGCAACTACCATCAGCGGACGAAGAACGACATTCTTATAACCTGCTGCCTTCACTGCCTCGATAACAGACTCACAGGAGGTCTCTTCCGGCTCGCCCTCTACGGTACCGATAAATACATTGCTATATCCAAGATTCTGCATCTGGGTCTGCATCTGGCTGTAGGTTACCTTTGCAACGTGTGCGGTACCATGCCCCATCAGAACGAATGCAGTTCCCTGATCGGCTGCGTCAGCTGCATCTTTAAAACCTGCTTCCGAAGCTGCCTCTGCTACAACTGCTTTTGCAACTGCCTCTTTATCTGCATTGATAACGGTTGCATCGTCGCCAACCTCACCCAACAACGGCTCTGCGACAGCTACCTGCTCGAATTTATCCTGATACTTCTCGATCGCCTCAACCATCTCGTCGTACTCAGCACCGTGCATCAGGTGGGTCGGCTGGACAACCAGCTCTTTAACTCCGTTCTCCACAGCTCGATCCAGTGCCTGATCCATATTGTCGATGCACTCGCCGTCACGAGCCTCAACGTGGTTGATAATGATCTGTGCGGTAAATGCACGGCGGACTGCCCAATCCGGGAATGCCTCCTGGATGGGATCCTCGATACTCTTGATATCTTTCACACGGCTGTCGTTGAAGGAAGTACCAAAGCTGACTACCAGGATCTCCTTGTCGCCAATCTCATCCTGATTGCGCGGATCGTCCAGGCTCGCGTCGCCGGTATCACGACCAAAATAATCTGGATCTGCGTTCTCGCCTTCTACCAGCTCCTTCTGCTCGTCAGTCAGGGCATCCCATGCCTCTTTGGCTGCCTTGCACTGCTCATCCGTGTCATCGGTGCGCTCCTGTACATAGATGTCATCGATCAGCTTTGCCACCTTATCTGCTGCTTCCTGATCGGAATCGGCGCTCTCAGCTGCCTCGGTCTCTGCCTCAGAAGCCGCCTCCGTCGAGGTTGCCTGGCTGGATGTACTGCCGCCGCAGGCCCCAAGCAATACGGACATCGTAACTGCCGCTGCACTTACAACTACTTTTTTGTTTTTTCTCATGTTTTCCTCCTTGTGTGACTCGCACAAAAATAGTTCTAACCGATATGTTCACGACAGCCGGCAGGTTTCCTGGCTTTCGGGTCATCATGCACGCCGCGCCTTCTCACTTTCGCAATGGCATCTGCGGCGCCACTCTCCGGTTCACAGTGACGAGATCGCACAGGTTTTGCACCTGTTTCCCTTTTACCCCCTGTCCACGCCTGCCAATCCGAGCAATCTGACTGGTCTGGCACAAACAGCGGCACCCACTGCCCATATCAGCTTGTTTCATTATAGATGGGGTATGTTTAAAAGTCAATTTATCCTGGAAATTATATTGAAAAAGAATGTGCCTTGGCACATTCTCGCGCCGAGCGCGGTCGCTTGCGACAT
>OGEQ01002080.1_pt1 | contig 14416 bp, 10 predicted proteins | sample 1570731 | NCBI WGS metagenome assembly OGEQ01 (sample SAMEA2582132, study PRJEB24529) | metagenome | biome: Human gut stool | place: China | collected 2011
TGACCCGTAAAACGAACGGGCAATTTCTTTTTTGTCATTAGTAACTTCTTACAGGTGAATACTTGACTGCAAATTTAGTAACTTTGCAGCAGAAATTAACGAGAAAGAAGAGAAAATGAAAACCGACCGCATAACATCACCTATACGCAAGCAGGGGTTTCGTGCTTCGTAGGACAGTTAAGTGGTAAATTTAAAGTTCAGTTCTTCGTAGGAAGTTCAGTGGTTAAAATCCCTGCCTGCGTATAGCTGAGAACCGTTATCAACCTCGAAAAGCAAAAATACAATGAATAGAATATTAACACTATACCTCTTTTTGCTATTGTGTGGCACGGCTTCCGCACAACAAATAGTAAAATGGGACGATTTACAGACTATAACGGATAACGCACGGCGCACGGTCTATTATGAAAAAGGCAGTAAACAGCCGTTGCAGGGAGAATATCGCATTATACGAGGGCTTGACGAGGAGCGTGTTAAACTTTCCGACGGCATAATAAACGGTGATTATCTCCGCTATCGTGATGGGGTACTGCGTGAATCGGGCATATATGCCAAAGGAAAGCGCAACGGCATATTCACGGAGTATTACCAAGATGGCGTTACTCCCCGAAAAGAAACACCCATGCAGCAAGGCAAGATAGACGGAACTGTAAAGACCTATTTTCGTAACGGCAAAATAGAAATCGAAAAGGAGTATAGGCAGAGTGTGGAGAGCGGACGGGAACGCCGCTTTGACAGCAAGACGGGTGAGCAGATTTTTGAATCTCATTATATAGACGGCAAAAAAGAGGGTGAGGAATGGGAAATATTCGAGGATGGGCGCACGCTTCGCAGCAGGACTACACGACACTACCGTAACGGAAAACTTGACGGCTTTTATCGTGTGGAATCGACACGGGACGGAAAACCCTATATAACCATCGAGGGGCAATACACCGACGGCGAGAAATCGGGACGTTGGAAACAGTACAACGCCACCGATGACACAACCCATGAATGGGATGAATGATTTTCTTTTTTCGCAAGTTGATTTTATAAAATTGCCACCGAAAGTTCGTACTTTCGGAAAAAGATGTTATATTTGCAAATGAAAGAGTTATTTGACAGCATAGCAACGCAAAACGCTGAAATTCGCACAGTTGCTAAATCGTTACTTCTATTTCTCAAATAATTCGCTAAAAGTTTATTTCTCAATCGGTTAAGTCAAACCGAGAAAAATCTAAAATACTATCTAATGGCATTGGCAGGCATAGCCATGCTGAATGCTTGCAGCGATGACGATCCGGTTCCCGGCAACCCGACAATGGACTTTCAGGCAGAACCTTCTTCAGCCTTGTTCGGAGACAGTCTGCCTTTTACAATCAAGGCATCGGACGCAGATGTACCCCTTTCCACGTTAAAAGCGCGGTTATACTTCAGCGACGAAATGGTGTCAGAGACTATAATCCGTACAAAAGTAAACGGTCAAGACTATACCGGGAAAATATATGTTCCCTATCTGGCAAATATTCCCAACGGAACAGCTACATTGAAGTTCATTCTGCAGAACATCAATTTCACAATTACAGAAAAAAGCTATGACGTGGCGCTGAGTCGTCCGGACTTCCCCTACCTAACTCTGATTTCCGGAGACCAAGAATACCGCATGGAAAAAGTCGCAGCCAATCAGTATAGCGTGACCGGTGAATTTGCACAAAAAGTGAAAGGTTACATCAAAGCTCCTAAAGTAGGCGCCAACGGGAATGAAATCAACTTCGGATGGAGCAACGGTGCCATTACACAAGGTACCTCCAGTGAAATTACCTTCTCCAATCTGTCAGCTGGAGAATATTCCATCTCCTTCAATACGTTGACTTATGCAGCCGCTCCTTTCGTGAAACTACTGCTGAACGGTTCTGAAATGGAGATGGTGGATGATGACCATTACAGCATCGACCTCAATCTGAAGCAAGGGGACAACATCACTGCAGACATTCCCAACTTCGACCAATATTGGATAGACCCCGACTTCTTCGAAAAGAATGAAGACGGTTCGCTGAAGTTCCTGCCCATCGATGGAACTTATCGCGTCATTGCCAACCTGGCCCTGAATTATCTGGAAGTATTGAAAATGAACGGAACAAGCACCGCCACTCTGAACGATGACGGAACCGGCGCCCTTTGGATTATCGGTGACGGTATCGGTAAACCTTCCGTAGCGACCAATGCCGTAGGTTGGACTACAGAAAAAGGTCTCTGCATGTCACAGATTGAAGCGAAGAAGTATCAGGTAACAGTAGTAGCGGGAGAGCAAATCAAATCTGATGACATCAACTTCAAGTTCTTCCACCAGCAAGGTTGGGGAGGTGAATATAAAAACGATGCCTTGTCTACCACCAGTGACTTAGTATTTATAGGTGACAGTACCAACGGACGTGATGCCGGCAACTTGGGCCTCGTAGAAGGCAAAAGCCTGGAAAACGGTGTCGCTTACCGGTTCACAGTTGACGTAACGGCAGGTGTCTCTTCGGCAGTTCTGACAGTAGAAAAGGTAGAAAGATAGACGGATAACGCAGAAGATTAACTAAATGAGAAAGGGGCTGGCTCTATAAAAGAGTTCAGCCCCTCTTGTTTATGCAGAATATATGTTCCGGATTTAGCTTAAACCTTCTTTCGCCTCCTCTTGTGGAATACGTACCGAAGTGTAAAGCTCAAGAATGGCGGCTATCGTCAGAGACACAATCCATTCATTGCCCCTTGTAAAGAGCATGAATGCCCCCGTAAGCACCAGCAAAAGCGCACCGAATATTTGCTGTCGGCGCAGGCGTTTGACAGTGGGACTTTTACATTTGGACGGAGAATTAATTTGGGCCAAAGCAACCATCGTAGCGCCGATAGTATATATATAAGGTGAAAGAGGCCAGCCCGTGATATAAACGGCAGCTCCTGCCAAGAGCATCACGGCCCCTACTGCGAAAAGGGCGGGTATCAGTTGTTTCATTCTTCTATATCTTCTTCAAATACATAAATATCCTCATTGGGCTTTTTCATCAGATACTTCTCACGGGCAATCCGTTCGATGGCACCGGAGTCGACGGCAAGCTCATTGAGCCGTTCGGTATTCTCCTCGTATTCCTTGCGGTACTTTTCTATTTCATCGCGCAGACGGCTTTCTTCCCGGGCGTAACCCAAACGGCGTACAACACTGTTCTCATCCAGGAACCCGATAATTACAGCAAACAACGCAAGCGTAATCAGATATTTATGCTTGCGGACAAAAGACCAAAGAGAAGCAAGTTTATCCATCTCGTTATCTACTATTTAGCAATTTATCATTCATGATGGAGCTTGTCCATCATATAACTTCACGTCACAAAGATAAGAGGAATAACCGAAAGATTTCTTTTTTTTGTGTACATTTGCACAAAAAGCAAAGAATATCCCAAATATGGAAAACTATATCGTATCTGCACGGAAATATCGTCCCTCGACCTTTGAGTCCGTAGTAGGCCAACGTGCACTGACCACTACCTTGAAGAATGCCATTGCCACCGGAAAACTGGCGCATGCCTATCTTTTTTGCGGTCCAAGAGGCGTGGGAAAAACAACTTGTGCCCGTATCTTTGCTAAAACAATCAACTGCATGAGCCCCACAGCAGACGGCGAGGCATGCAACCAATGTGAATCCTGTACTGCCTTCAATGAGCAGCGCTCCTACAATATCCATGAGCTGGATGCCGCCTCAAACAACTCTGTGGATGACATCCGCCAATTGGTGGAGCAGGTACGCATTCCACCTCAGATAGGCAAATACAAAGTATATATCATTGATGAGGTACATATGCTGTCCGCCTCGGCTTTCAATGCTTTCCTGAAAACACTGGAAGAGCCTCCACGCCATGCCATATTCATCCTTGCCACTACCGAGAAGCACAAGATATTGCCCACCATCCTTTCACGCTGCCAAATATATGATTTCAGCCGGATTGGTGTGGAAGATACCGTAGCACACCTCGCATATGTCGCCTCCAAAGAAGGTATCACTGCTGAACCGGAAGCGTTGAATGTCATTGCCCTCAAAGCAGACGGCGGTATGCGCGACGCACTATCCATCTTCGACCAGGTGGTAAGCTTCACCGGAGGACACATCACCTATAAGAGCGTGATTGAAAACCTCAATGTGCTGGACTATGAATACTACTTCAAACTAACCGGATTCTTTCTTGAGAACAAAATCAGTGACGCGTTGCTATTACTGAATGATGTGCTCAACAAAGGCTTCGACGGCAGCCACTTCATCACCGGACTTTCATCCCACCTGCGCGACTTGCTTGTCAGCAAAGACCCGGCGACACTGCCGTTGCTTGAAGTGGGCGCAAGCATCCGCGAACGTTACCAAGCACAAGCACAGCAATGCCCCCTCCCTTTTCTTTACCGTGCCATGAAGCTCTGCAACGATTGTGACCTGAACTACCGTGCCAGTAAAAACAAACGGCTACTGGTAGAGCTCACTCTGATACAAGTGGCACAACTGACCGCCGAGGAGGACGACGGTGCCAATGGGCGCAGCCCTAAACAAGCTATAAAACCCATATTCACGCAGCCTGCCGCCGCTCAGCAGCCACAGGCCACTGCTGCCATGCCCCAACAAACCGTACAGCCGGCAGTACAGACAAACAGCACTCCCCAACCTGCTGCCACGCAGCATAGTAATGCAACAACTCCACATGCCACACCTGCTGCCGTATTAATGGCGCAAGGGAGAGAAGAGAAAAAAATTCCGGTCATGAAAATGTCCGGATTAGGGGTCTCCATCAAACGCCCCCATATAGAAGAGGAACAAAGAAACCCTTCATCTAACCCTACTGCCGCCCACCAAGCAGCACAACCGGAAGAAGACTACATCTTCAATGAAAGGGATTTGAACTATTACTGGCAGGAGTATGCCGGACGTATGCCCAAGGAGCAAGTAGCCATAGCCAAGCGCATGCAGAACATGCGCATCACTTTAATAAATGACACAACTTTTGAGGCTGTGGTAGACAATGAAATCGTTGCCAAGGAATTTACCGGCATGATACCCACTCTGCAAAATTACCTACGTACCCGGCTAAAGAACCGCAAAGTCACCATGACTGTCCGGATTAGTGCTCCTACTGAAAAGGTACGTGCCTACGGACGCGTTGAAAAATTCCAGATGATGGCACAAAAGAACAGTGCCCTATTACAACTAAAAGAAGAGTTTGGTTTGGAACTGTATTAATCCCTTCCAATCGCCTGCATAAAGTTGCTAACAAATTGAGTATAAAGGATAAAAAAAGCATCTATTTAATTTTTTATTTATTCATTTATATTTATTTTTGCCAATAATAAACAAAAGAGGCAAACAAACATTTGAGAACAAAAATGATTATATGGATGCTATTGGGGCAGATACTGTATACTTCTGTCTTATCAGCACATACAATAGCCAATCAAGAAAAGCAGAGTATTCTGCAATCATTGGTCAAAAGACAAGTTCTCTATGATGACTCCATATCCATAGACAGTGTCATTGCGTGGAGCGAGCAACTTCTTCCCACCCAACAATCAAATGAAGATAGAACAACGTATTTTCTATTACAACTTCAATTGGCCAATGCCTATACATTGCGCGGCGATATCAGCTTAGCGACGAACCGGGCACAACTTATGTACGAAGAAGCTAAAGCAACAGACTACCAATTTGGTATGGTAGTGGCCAACCAAGCCATCGGAGACGCCTATAATACAATAGCCAACATGGGGGATAAAGCCCTGGAATCATACCAGGATGCTTTGACTGAACTATCCAACATTTCAGACCAGCATCCATATAGGGCACAGCTTCTTTTAAAAATGTCCAACGTTCTGCAACGGAAAGGACGTCTGGAAGAAGCGGAAAAAATCCTGGAAGAGCTGGAGAAAATATTATATCAGGAGCCTGACTACCCGACAGACTTCTTTTTCTGCATCGAAAAGACGAATTTTGCCATTTCCCATGGACACCTCTCACAAGACTATCTTGATGAAGCAAACATCTGGCTCCACAAAATGGACTCCATTTACCAACTGCACCCAGAGAAGTTCTATCGGTTTCACTTGGATTATACCACTGCCGCCTACTATAGAGCCATGGGAAATTGGGACAAACAATACTGGAAACAAGCTCTGGACATCTACTCCAAATTGCAAGCAGAATACTCCGGTAATAAGCGCTCCACGTATTACCGCTGGACTTCGCTGGAAAAAATCTATCTCTGTAAAATACAAGGCATGGCCATGGAAGCCTGCCGAATCTACCAGGAATTGTATCCTCCTATAGATACACTCGCTTCACAAAGCTATATCCGGCAAATCAATACGATAAAGGCAAAATACCAGGTAGATAAGGCAGAGACGGCCAGCAATAACGAATACAATAAAATCATAACCAGCATATTGGTAGGAACGATGGCATTAGTAACGTTATTTGTTCTACTTGCCATCCTACTCAAAAGGCAACGGGAAAAGGTGAAACTCTCCACCCAAAAACTGGCAACATCACGGATAAATGCCGAAAATGCCATGCGTGCAAAAAGCGTGTTCCTCTCGAACATGAGCCATGAAATCCGTACCCCACTCAATGCATTATCGGGCTTTTCATCCCTATTGACGGAAGAGGGACTGGACGATGAGACACGCCGTCAGTGCAATGAAGTTATCCAACAGAACTCAGAACTATTGCTGAAGCTTATTAACGACGTGATAGATCTATCGAGTCTTGAATTCGGCAAACTGCAATTCTGTATTGCACAACATGATGCCGTAAGCATCTGCAGAAACGTGATAGATACCGTGAACAAAGTGAAACAGACACAAGCTGAACTTACATTCACCACCGAGCTGGAAGAAATGCCCATCGAGACTGACGACTCACGCCTGCAGCAAGTCCTGATTAACCTACTGATAAATGCTACCAAATTTACCCCACAAGGCAGCATTGTCCTAAAGCTGGAAAAAGAAACGGACGACACCGTACTATTCACCGTAACAGATACCGGTTGCGGCATTCCCAAAGACAAGCAAGCCAACATTTTCCAACGTTTTGAAAAGCTGAATGAGAATGCTCAAGGCAGTGGGTTGGGGCTCTCCATATGCCAACTTATCATAGAGCATATCGGCGGACAAATATGGATTGATTCAGAGTATGCCGAAGGCTCACGCTTCTGCTTCACCCACCCCATAAGCCAGACAGGCAGAAAGGAGAATAAGAAATGAAACAGATATTTACATTGCTCATTGCCTTATGCTGGCTGTTACCGTCCGCACACGCAGATGTGCGACGGACAGAAGCCAAGGATAGCCTGCTACGTATATATCTTGCCTCCCCAGCCGATACCACCAGATTGGAAACCCTATATCAGATAGCACTGCTTGACCAACTGTCACCGACATTCATCTATTACGAGAACAAATTACTGGAAGAGGCCATCGCCCAGAAAAATATACTTTACCAGAGTGCGGCCATATATGCGCACATTATTTATTACTACAACCTACTGGACCAAAAACATGCAGAACAATGGCTGAAGAGGCTCGAACAGTTGTCTGAAGAGCACAACTACTACCGTCATTACTTCAGAGGCAAAAAGATGATGATAGAATTCTATGTCATCAGCCAGAAGATTGAATTAGCCCTCAAACAAGCACAAGACATGTACGACAAGGCTCAAAGTCTTGGCAACCATGACGGTATGCGCGAAGCATGCCTATGCCTGATGACTGGATATTTCAATACCTTACGTTACAAAGAAGGAATCACCTACCTAAACAAGGCTTTTGAACTGACAAGTCCGGATTCCTCCCTTGCCACTCAGATTGATTTATTGACAAAAGCGGTACTGGCTTACTCATATCTGCATGACAATGACAACATGTTCCGGTATCTGGAGGAACTCAACAATGCAAAAAACAGATTGCAGGAAGAAGGCACCACCGTACTGACAAACGGCTATACCAATTTGTATCTGCTCATAGATTTACAATACGCCCTTTACTATACCCGCCTTCAACGTCCTGCGGAAGCATGGGAATATTTGCAGAAAGCAGAGCGGCATCTCAGTACATCTTCATTTCTTCCTTATCGGTTGATACGTTTGGCAGCATATGCCGAATATTACCAACTGACAAAAGAATACGACAAAGCTTTGGTTTATTTAGAAGACGCCATTGAACTTGTAACCCCTATTTCACTGGATGATGCCATGATTTATGGACTTCAGAAAGCGGATATATTAGTAAAGATGGGGTTTCCGGACGACGCACTTCCTGTCTATAAACAAATAACCAAGGCAAAAGATTCGTTATATACAGTATTCTCCACCTCACAGATAGAACAGATACAAAGCCTATATAATATGGACCAACTGCTTTTCCAAAAAGAACAGCGGCAAGCCACTTTTCACCGTATCTGTCTCGTTACCTCCATCATCATCATTATAGCCTTGTTACTTTTCAACCTACATATGTATAGAAGCAGGAAGCGGCTGCAACAAGATGAGAAGGAAATGCGTAAATTGGCAATTATTGCCGAAGAAGCCAACGAAATAAAAAGCCGTTTCCTTGCCAATATGAGTTATAATATCCGTATCCCACTGAACAATGTAGTCGGTTTCTCCCAACTGCTTTCCACCGACAACGAGCTGGATGAAGAAGAGCGAAAAGAGTATTCCTGTATTATCCAAGCCAATTCGGGTGAGCTTATCCAACTGGTAAACGACGTATTGGACCTCTCACGCCTGGAAGCGAATATGATGAAATTTCAATTGCAGGATTGTAATGTAAAAGAATGGTGCAACGAACTAGATTGTCTAATACAAATGCGCAGTGAAGGCCGTATCCTCCTGGAACTACAAGTGGAGGTAGGAGATGTACGTATCCATACCGACGTCAACCGCCTTACACAAATAGTGACAAGTATGCTGCTTTATCCGAACGACTGCAAAGAAACACGCAAAGTCAGCATGTTCTTGGTCAACCATCCGGACAAACACATCATCGCATGCCGGATAGAGAACAGTCCTATAGCCGATTCCAGGTTTGCCTCTCAAAAAGTATCAGTGCAACAGAAAATCAACCAGTTGTTCTTTGAACATTTCAAAGGTACCTATCAAACCGAGAATGTCGAAGAAGGAGAAATCGCAGTGATTACTTTTACCTATCCGACTCTTTCTTAAAAGTTGAAAATCGGCTTAAGCTCCAGCTAAAGCCAATAGTATCAGAGCAATTCGTTTACGAAATTCAAAAACGAACATTTTTCAGTCTCTGCGGTATGCTGTGTCGCTTTCTCGACTCCTTATTTAGACGACATACAAATTATACGTTTTTAATCAAGATTGATAGCAAGTAATAAAGAAAACCACTATTTTTGCCAAACGAATTAGTACTAATAATAATTTAAATCTAAAAGAAAATGGCTTACGTAATTAGTGACGATTGTATTGCTTGCGGAACTTGTATCGACGAGTGTCCGGTTGGCGCTATCTCTGAAGGTGATATCTATCATATCGACCCTGAGACTTGCACAGAGTGTGGTACTTGTGCAGATGTTTGTCCTTCTGAAGCAATTCATCCGGGAGAATAATACAATCCCAGTATCAAAAACAAAAGCGTGGGTAGATAAACTGCCTGCGCTTTTTTATATCCCCCACGTGAAATTCAGTACCTTCACCCCCCTCATTGTTATTTTCTATATACGGATAATACGTTAGTTCACAGACATGAACACTTTGTTCCATAAGTATAAAACAAAGTGTTCATATAGTAGAAAACAAAATGTTCGTATAATATAAAACAAAGTGTTTATACTGTATGGAACAGAGTGTTCGCTATAATGAAACAAAGTGTTCGTCATAACAAAACAAAGTGTTCGTCATAACAAAACGAACAGTCCGCTTTGATGAAACGAACTGTTCGTGACAGCATGACAGATGTCTTGCTAAAATAAGTTTGTAGAAGAAGTTAGAATCACTTCAGATTAGCCAGTGCTTCTTTTATACGACGGATAGCTTCAACTATATTTTCATCGCTGGTTGCATAACTCATACGAATGCATTCGGGAGCTCCGAAAGAAGCACCACCTACGCAAGCCACATGAGCCACTTCCAACAGATACATGGCCAAATCATCTGAATCATTGATTTTACGTTCTCCGGCAGATTTACCGAAGAATGAATCGCATTTAGGGAACAGATAGAAAGCACCTTCCGGTACATTCACCTCGAAACCCGGAACTTCCTTGGCCAACTTTACAATCAAATCACGACGACGCTCGAAAGCCTTGCGCATTTCCTCCACCGGAACTTGTGTACCCGTATAAGCAGCCTCAGCAGCCTTCTGAGATACAGAACAAGGACCGGAAGTATACTGTCCCTGCAATTTATTGCAAGCCTTCACAAGCCATTCCGGACCTGCAATGAAACCGATACGCCAACCAGTCATTGCATATGCTTTGGAAACACCATTCACAATGACCGTACGCTCTTTCATTTCGGGGAATTGTGCTATGCTCTGATGCTTGCCGATATAGTTGATATGTTCGTAAATCTCATCGGCAATCACAACAACCTGCGGATACTTTGCCAATACTGCGGCCAGGCCTGCCAACTCCTCCTTGCTGTACACCGAACCCGTAGGGTTAGAGGGAGAGCAAAGAATCAGCGCCTTTGTCTTCGGGGTGATGGCAGCCTCCAGCTGTGCAGGTGTTATCTTAAAGTCCTGGTCGATACCGGCAGGTACGATAACCGGCGTACCCTCAGCCAACTTTACCATTTCCGGATAACTGACCCAATAGGGAGCAGGTACAATTACTTCGTCACCCGGATTTACCAATACCAGGATTGCATTGCAAACCGACTGCTTGGCACCATTGGCGCAAGAAATTTGTGCGGCGGTATATTCCAGACCGTTTTCCTTCTTCAACTTCTCTACAATTGCATTACGTAAGGCAGGATAACCCGGCACTGGAGAATAGCGAGAAAAGTTATCGTCTATCGCCTTTTTCGCAGCCTCTTTAATGTGGTCGGGAGTATTGAAGTCCGGTTCTCCCACACTCAGGTTAATTACGTCTACGCCTTGAGCCTTCAGCTCTGCGCTCTTTTGAGACATAGCCAGTGTCGCAGAAGGCGACAAACTGTTTAAACGATCTGATAATTGGTTCATTTTGTTACTATTTAATGATTGTTACGCAAATCCGGTTGCAAAATAAGCGATTTTCTTTGATATAAGAAAACAAAAAGACAGTTACTTATTGAAATGAAGTGTATGTCCCATACGTTCTTTCTTGGTACGGAGATAACGCTCGTTGTATGGATTCGGAGTAGTCTCAATAGCTACGTTCTCCGTTATTTCCAAACCGTAAGCCTCCAAGCCCACACGTTTCACGGGATTATTGGTCATCAGCCGCATTTTGTGCACTCCTATCTCACGAAGAATCTGGGCACCCACACCATAATCACGCTCGTCTGCCAGATGTCCCAGGCAAATATTAGCATCCACAGTATCCATGCCTTCTTCCTGCAATTTATATGCTTTCATTTTTTCCATCAGACCGATGCCACGTCCTTCCTGATTGAGATAAACCACTACACCTTTTCCTTCTTTTTCGATCATTTCCATCGCTTTATGCAACTGTTCGCCACAGTCACAACGCTGCGAACCAAGGATATCTCCTGTAGCACAAGATGAGTGAACACGTACCAGGATAGGTTCGTCTTCACTCCACGTACCTTTAAATATAGCCATGTGCTCCAATCCGTTTGATTTCTGGCGGAAAGGAATCAGACGGAACATCCCGTGTTCAGTAGGCATATTTACTTCCACTCCTTTTTCCACAATGGATTCCTGTTTCAAACGATAGACAATCAGGTCATGGATAGAGATCAGTTTCAGTCCATGTTCATCTGCCATCTGACGGAGTTCGGGCAAACGTGCCATTGTTCCATCTTCACTCATGATTTCCATCAAGGCACCTGCAGGGTAAAGTCCTGCCAGACGAGCCATGTCAATCGTAGCTTCCGTATGTCCGGCACGGCGAAGCACTCCTTTTTCTTGTGCATATAACGGATTGATGTGTCCGGGACGACCGAAGGTTGCCGGTGTAGAAGTAGGATCGGCCAACGCCTGAATAGTAGCGGCACGGTCGGAAGCAGAAACACCTGTTGTACAGCCTTCCAGTTTGTCAATGGTAACCGTAAAAGGAGTTCCCAACACGGAAGTATTGTCACTTACCTGATGCGGCAAATCCAACTCCTTGCAACGAGACACTGTGACAGGTGCACAAAGCACCCCACGCGCATGCTTCAACATGAAATTCACTTTCTCGGGAGTTATCTTTTCAGCGGCAATAATCAAGTCGCCTTCATTTTCGCGGTCCTCATCATCCACTACTATGACAAACTTGCCTTCTTTGAAGTCGGCAATCGCATCCTCTATTCTATCCATTTTAATAGTCTCTTTCATAACACTTATTTATTGATTTTCTGTATGATGAATTGAATTTGTTCATTGTTCTTTATAATCCGTTCCATATCCTTAGCCAGACGAACGCGGAACGCCCAGATGCGGAAATAGAAAAATAAACCGATAGGGAAAATGACTCCGGCTACCAAATTCAACCAATATATATGGAACGGGCGCACATGAGCAGAAACGGAAATAACCGGATAATTGTTTAATGCACCGATCAAAGTGGCAGATTTCGTATTGGACATTTCTTCAACCAACGCTTCCAGCTTTTCATTGATAGCCATTACTTCGTTGTCATCTTCGCTTGACATCCACAATTTAAAGTAATTGGGTGCTTTTTCCAATCGTTTCTTGGCAGCATACGCTCTGCACTCTGCTGTGAGTTGTTCCAAATCACCAGTCAGACGTGGATAATCAGGATCATGGATAATCACTTCTTTCTTAAATATATGGCGTACACTACGGATTCCCATAATCTTCTTGAACCAGTTGATATAGGCATCTGCATTAAGCACAACAGAATCCTTATTCGATTTATAGGTAAGGAAAACTCCTAATGGGGCAAGGACCGCACTACTTGTCCACATTCCCATCCATACTATCCACTTACCGTCACGGGCCATTTTATATCCTGTATTATCAATGATATAGTAAATAATAAATACCAACACGGATACAATTACCGGCATTCCCAACCCTCCTTTGCGGATGATTCCACCCAATGGAGCTCCGATAAAGAAGAACAGCAGACAAGAGAGTGAAATCGTTATCTTCTTATGCCATTCCGTCTTATGTTTGCGAATACTATAATCGTTGTTCTCCATCGTGAATTTCTTGAACCCAAGATCGTTGGCCACATTCTCCGCCCGACTGACAGCAGAAGAAAGCACCTTCTGTTTCTGCGTTAAAGAGGCTACTTCGTAAAGGCTGTCCACATTATATTCATGGATATCCGCCTTTTCTATTTTGACCGTATCTTCTTTTGTCAATCCATAAGAAGGACGGAAATTTCCTTCTGCCACTTCCCTGTAATACTGTCGTCCGATACTATCTCCCACTACCGTCATTGAGTCGATAGAGCTTTGCAACTGCGCCATATCCTTAGCACTGGACTGCTTGCCCATAATGTCGCCATCAACCATATTGAAATCGGAGTTAAATTCAATAATGGTATGTTTTTCCCGGAATGACTCACGCCGATAAGGCACATTCTGCGATTTCAGGCTCTGAGCTTTCAGGTTCTCGAATAAATCGCCACTATATAAATGCAACCAGAGATGTTGTTTATCTGCAGTCATCTCCAGACGTCCGGAGTCGGCATATATAATATGTGCGTTTTCGAATCCGTCCTTCATATTATAAATCAGCACATCATATAGCATACCGGTCTTCCGGTTCTTCTTGGCAACCTTTAAATTATAATCCTTTATTTCAGAATAGAAAACTCCTTCCGGAATATCCAACTCCGGAGATTTCTGTTTCATCGAAAGAATCAGGGTTCCCAGCTTAGCCTGGGCGATAGGACCAACAACATTTTGGAAATAGAATGAGACACCGACAAGTCCGCAAACAAAGAAAGCGAGCGGACGCATGATTTTAAGTAGAGAAATACCCGCAGCTTTCATTGCAAGTAATTCATAACGCTCGCCAAAGTTACCGAAAGTAATCAAAGAAGCCAGTAACACTGCCAATGGCAACGATACTGGCACTAATGTTAATGCGGAATAAAAGAAGAATTGAGCCATAACGCTCATCTCCAACCCTTTTCCGACCAATTCGTCTACATATCTCCACAGGAACTGCATCATGAATATGAACAGACAGATGAAGAATGTACCAATAAAGAGCATCAAAAAACTCTTTACGATGAATATATCTAATTTCTTTATGCGTAGCATCTTAATAGGTTCGT
>OGEQ01002093.1_pt1 | contig 14360 bp, 10 predicted proteins | sample 1570731 | NCBI WGS metagenome assembly OGEQ01 (sample SAMEA2582132, study PRJEB24529) | metagenome | biome: Human gut stool | place: China | collected 2011
TCATAATTTATTCATTCATGCGTTTGTCGTGATTCCTTGTATAGTTCCCAATTCTAACATCAATACTTTTCCCATCATTTTCTTTCCAAAACTTTCATTTATGTCTTTGGCAGACTCCACCAATTTTTGCTTTAACCATTTTTTTCCTAGTTCATCTTGTAATATCTCAAGTTCCTTTACTTTTCTTGTTGCACGTTGATAACTTTGGCCTTTCATTCGCTTCTTTCCATATCCTGCCAAATGTAATTTCGCCTTATATACATCGTCATTTGTTTTTCTCAATTGTTCTTGAACCGTAGGTCCTTTCCCTTTAATTTTATATTTTCCAACACCATAAGTTACGGCATCAATACCTCCAGCTATCACTACTGAGTTCCAATCAACCTCATTCAATTTTTTATCGTCTGCATAAATTTGAGATGCAACACTAGTAGCTGCTCCTGTAGCACCCGTAGCAAGTATGCCACCAACTATTCCAATTCCACTTCCTGCAATTCCACCTTTTACAGCACCACTTACTGCATCTACCGCCACTTCTTTCAAGTTTACCTTTCTATCCAAAACCACTTGTGTTACTATTGATGAAATTCCAGATACTAAAAAACCAATCCCTGCTCCTGCAATTATTGTTGGAAATTCCCCATCATAATCCACATATTTAAAAGGATTATCCCAACAATATCCATATCTATTAAGTGTTTCTGGATACTCAATAAAGCCGACAATCAAATCCTGCCCTGCAAACCTTCCGTTCTCTGCGAGATATTCTCTCGCCTGGGCATAGTAGGTTCCTGCTATCTCATCTCTTTGGTATCCCGTATAGCCAAACGGCTGTATTTTCCCCTGGTTCTGATACAGGTCTTCCCCAAAGGCTCCGTATCCATAGTTCTCTTTGATTGTTCCAACGCTGTCCTCAAGCCTCAGCGGGCTTCCCAATTCGTCCTGAAGGTAATAGTTCCTTTCCCCATTCTCCTCATACGCTGCCACGTTCCCATCCCAAAAGTATCTCTGGCTTTGGCTTTCTTCTGTCCGCTCCAGAAGGTTATAGTACTGTCTGGTCAGATCCAGGGTATAAGTAATCTGACGGCTGTTTCCAATCTCCATGCCGACTCTTCTCTGCGGGTCCAGCTTCTCCAGTTTTTCTTTTGGAAGGACACCCTCCTGCTTTCCTACCCGGTGTCCCAGCCCGTTATACTGGTATCTTGCCTGTTTGCCTGCCGCATCCACCGCTTCTTCCAGACGGTTCATTGCTCCATAGACATACCGCTTCTTCCATGCCCCATTTTCAAGAATAGCGGTTAAGTTTCCTCTCTTATCATAACCGTACTCTTTGCGGATTTCCCCCTGTCTTTCGCTTACCAGCTGGTTCAGGGCATTATACTGATAAGAGGTTTGTTCCCCGCGTTCTTCTTTCCATGTACGGTTTCCAAAGGCATCATAACCATACTGTGTCTGGATTTCTCCGTCCTTTTGGATTTCTGACAGCCTGCCCAGGGCATCATACCCATAACGGTACTGTCCGCTCTCACGCTCCAGCCCTCTTCTTTCCTTGGTGATTCCGGTCTTATTTCCCAAAAGGTCATACAGATAGGTGTAGCGGTCAAGGATGCCCTCCTGGTCTTGATGCAACAGTTCTGTCAGCTGGTCTTTTTTGTCGTAAGCATAGGTGGTCTTTGTTCCATTCGGGAACTGTTTTTCACACAGTCTTCCCACCGGATCATACCCATAGGTAATGACGCTGTCTCCTTCTTTTAATTCCGAAAGCCGGAGCTGCTCATCATAGCCATAGAAGACCGTTTTTCCATCCGGATAGGTAATGCTTCTTCTCTCTCCTGCTTTTCCATAGGTATAGGATACTTCCCTTCCATCCGGGTACTGCACCTTTTGTGCCCTTCCCAGTGCATCCGGGGTGATCCTTGTGCTTCCCAGCCAGTCCTGTATCTCAATCAGCTGCCGGAGCGGATTATAGGACAGTTTCACTTCCTTTCCGTCTGCATACTGGATACCGGATAAGTCTCCCTGTTTTGTATAAGCATACTTGGTCAGATACCCTTCCTTATCCAGTTTTCCAAGAAGCTGCCCCTTTTTATCATAGGTATAGGTTTCCTTCTGTCCCAGTGCATCGACAGTTTCTGTGACCTGTCCCCGCAGGTCTCTGGTATAACGGGTGATCTGACACAACCGTTTCCTTCCATTCTGTCTCTCTGCTTCCAAAAGTTTTGCATCCATACCGGATACTTCTGTATCCTCCTTCAGGATTCCCTCTGCACCATACTGGCGGATCTCAATGAGCCGGTCACAGACATCGTACCGATATTCCGTTTCATTTCCAAGGGCATCCGTCACCTTCGCAAGCTGCCCGCTTAAGGTATAAGCATACTGTTTGAAATAATCAATATCAATCATAAGCAGAGACAATGGCTTACCTGCCAGTTTCTTTTTATTTTTTTTCATATACCCTGTCAAATACTCACGGTTATACAATCTGCTCATGTGATCGGTGTAGCTCTTTTTTCGCCATTTTATCAGCAAAAATACAATATCAGCTAATATAATAATTCCTATGACACTTATAACTGTAATGATGATTTTTCTGATTTGATGCTGTTCCGTCAAAGAATAATATTGATGAATTTTTTCCGAATATTCTATATAATCAGTACTTAACTGCTGATTTTTAAGTTCAATCACTTTCACATATTGTTCACGGGTTGCGATATATGCATCCGTATTATTTTCCTGCATATAAATATCTGCCATATCAGAATAAGCATTTTTTTCGAGTCCAAGCCCCGCATCTGCTGAACATCTGACAATCTGCTGATACAACTCTAATGCTTCATCAAATCTTCCCTGTTCCTTATACCATCTTGCATAGGAATAATCTAAATACACATCCTTATTCAAAGAATATTCCACATCATCTGTGTTCAGCAACTCCTTTGCAGTTTCCAGTTCATACTCTGCCTGTTCAAGATTGCCCTCATCTATATACAGCTGTGCTCTTAGATTTCCCCGCAGAATTTGGATATCATCTTTCTGTGCTTCTGGTAATTTAGGTATCAATTCATCTAGCTCCTCCAGCACAGAAAGCACTTTTTTATGCTGTCCCAGCTCAAGATATGCGGTTCCTTCATTGACCAAAGCAAGACTGGCATCTGCCACCAGGTGATCATCCTCTCTTTTTCGGAAAATCTCCAAAGATTGCTCATAATATTCGATTGCTGCTTGATACTGTTCCAATCCATAAGCATTATCTCCAAGCACTGCAAAAAATTTTGACATGTATTTGGAATGATTCGGAATCAGAGGAGAGGATTCCAAGAACTCAAGGCCACGCCAACAATATTGTAAAGCAGCGGAATAATCCCCTGCTATCGAATATAATTGCCCAATGTTTCCATACAGCCTAACCTTACTTTCAGCTTTCAGTCCCTTCACATTTATCACATACTCTTCTAAAAGTCTGGCACCTTGCTTGTTATCCTCCTGGTTTTCCAAAAATATGGATGCGATTCTCCAGCATAGATCAACGTTATTTCTATACTCTTTTGATTGTGCCATATAATGTAACGCTTTTCGACTGTTTTCTGCGAAATCTTCTATTTCTCCTTCATCATATTGAAGCGATTCATTCAGTAGAACGTATGTATAGATTTTGATAAAATCATCGTCTTGTTCTTGAATTTTTTCCGCCGCTGAAGTAAACTCTTTCACCGCCGTCCGATAATCCTCCTTTGCATAAGCAGTTACACCTGCCAGAAAATCATGCTGACTGTTTTTTTCTGAAGACTGGAGATATGTTTTTATCTCGCTATATTGCTTTGTTTCTATCTCCTCTCCTTCTACGATAGCCTTTGCATAAGACAAAAGGGATTCCGCTTCACTTTCACGTGGTTTACTGATAAGCAGAACAATTGCCAACAACATTACTATTCCTACTATCAAAAATCTAATTTTCTTTATCATTCGTATCTCCTGACAATTTTTTCATTCATTTTTATCTCCCTCTATCTTCGGATGGAAACGGCCATACGGTGATAGGTATGGCGGATTCCACGGATAACCTTTCCGTATTCCAAAATATTTTCAGGCAAAGCCATTCCGCCATATCCCGCATCTCCAAGATGATGCAGATCTGTTCCTGTCATTTTACACATTAACGCAATTTCTTTTATCGTATCTGTGTCCGCTCCCTCCTGAGAGGTTCCGATTGCTGTCAGTGTCATCTTTCCAAGACTGTGCGCGCACACTACTAAACTCCTCACATATTCCATCGTAATCCCCGGCACTGTTCCAGGCGCCGGAAGCAAGATAATATCAGCTCCTGCCTCTGCGAAAGCACGTACATCTGCTTCCGTTAAAATATGTTCTCCACACTCAGATAAAATTCCGGACGCATGCATTTTTCCGGCAATCAGCACCACCTGTTCTCCCAAATGCTCTCTGTAAAGCTTCAAGGTATCCGTAATCGCCGCATTTGTGACCCCAATTCCCGGATTTCCGGTTAGCACAATGAAATCCACGCCCATTTCCACTGCTGTTTTTGCATTTTCAAGTGTCGCTACACGTCCGCCGGAAAGTTTCCACATCTCATTTGTCTCAACACTGCTTTCTTTTCCTTGTTCCAATGGCTCCAAATTAATTCCGACAGGTCTTCCCGTCAATTGTTTTATTTTTCGAATAACTTCTCTATCCTCTGTCTTAGGCAATCCCTGAATCACTGGATGATTGACATCAAACATATTCAAAAGAATCATATCTGCTCCCATCGACGCCACAAATTCTGCGTTTGTCACATCCCCCAGCATCGGTTGTAATATCCCGATTGTCTCACACACAAGAACTCTTCCCTCACTTGCGGAAATTGCCTCAAGAAGTTCTTTCTTCTTCATATTCTCAAAATCTGATGCCGTACAATCTAAAAATCGTTTCATAATCTTCACCATTCCTCTCGTTTTAATTCATAGTCTATAATTATTGCATTTCACCAGCCCACTCAAATCCTTTTTTAGCTGCAATTACAGCGATGATTTCATTGATTACCGCCGCTGCCGCAATTGTTCCCTGAATAATTTTCGCACAGTCCGGTGCCAGTCCTGCTAATACAGACACTGCAATTCCAGTAAACACAAGCGATACTCCTGAATGCGGCAAAAGGGTAAGTCCAAGATATTTTTTGACACTTTCAGGTGATTTTGTAACACTCGCTCCAAAATATGCCCCAAAATATTTACCTGCAGCACGGACAATGATATAAATCGCAGTAAACATACCTGCACCTAAAATCAAATGATAGTCCAAAGGAGCTCCAAGATTCAAGATCACAATAATCATCGCAATTCCTAAAATCGGGTTGAATCCCTGCATAATCTGCTCCAGTCTCTCCTCTGTAACCATATTGGAAAATGCCGCTGAAAAAGCCATTCCCATCAACATAAAGTTCAAAACCGGGCTTGGCATCACGAAATGGTTAAACACAAATCCAACAGCCGATGTCACTAAAATCATCCCGATTAAGGTAGCCATCGTTGCAAATGCATTCTATTCTCTTTTCAATAGCATTCCTGCAAAAAATCCTGTCACCGCTCCTATTATTAACGGAAGGATCACAACCAAGGCAATCATATACGTCGGAAGTTCACCTGACGACAAATTCCCCGCAACGATTGCAATTGTCGTAAAGAACACAATACATCCTACAATATCATCCAGCGCAGCCATCGGAATCAGTGTTCCGGTAACCGGTCCTTTTGTGTTAAACTCTCTGACGATCGATAATGCCGGCGCCGGCGCAGTCGCCAACGCGATTCCTCCAAAAATAAACGCCAGATAGACCAGAATATCCGATAAATAGAATACCACGCCGAATACCAACGAGACAACAAAAAATGTTCCCAGTGACTGCGTAAGTGTTGTGATGACAATCGATTTTCCGGAACGTTTGATTTTGTTCCAGACAAGTTCCGTTCCTATCATAAGACCGACTGCACATTCCAATACATGTACGACAATCTGATACCAGCCTGCATCCAAAGTTTCCTGATTCATCACTGCAAACGCATGCGGTCCGAAAACCATCCCCGTAATCAGCCATCCCAAAATGGACGGCAATTTTAATTTGGAAACCAGCTTTCCGATGCCCAACGCAAGAATTACCATAATCAATAAACGTAATATTTGTACTAACATTTTGTATCCACTCCTCCTGTCTCTTTTGCGATTCCATATAACATAATGTTCAGCATTTGTTCTAATTTTGATTCATGATTTTCTATAACCGATTTTATTTCATTGTCTTTATCCGATTTCTCGCGGAAATATCTGTTAAACATTTCTTGAAACATAATAAAATATTCTAGCGCAAAATCTTCTGAAATTCCTTCTCTCAGTTCCAGACGCCCGAGCAGATTTCGATACCGTTTTGCAAGATACATGTCATATCCCTTTTTCAACTGCCGGATATCCCCTTGGAGATGCTTCGGAGGCTGCAGGATACTGTCAAAGAATATATTGCAGCAATACGGATTCTCTGCGAAAAATACTTGTCTGGAATGTAATATTTCCTGCAATTCACTTTGTACGTCCGTAAAATCGTCCTCTGTCCTTTGTAAATATTCCGTCATCTGTGCATAACACTGCCCGACACATTGCAAATACAGCTGATCTTTATTCTTAAAGTTGTGATAAATCAAACCTTTTGAAATCTGATTTTCAATGCACATCGTATTGAGCGATGCCGCATCATAGCTTTTTGTTCCAAATTCTTCCATTGCAGCCGCCATAATTTTTTCTTTTGTTCGTTTTGTTTTTTCACTTTGTTTCAAAATAATCCCTCCAATAAAATAAACCATATAGTCTATTATACAAATAATAGACTATATGGTCAATATATTGTCAACTATTTTGTCACTACTCCATCACAAAACTTCCAAGATCGTATACCTCTATCTCGCCATCTGTTTCAGACTGTAAAAATCTTACTTTCTGGTTCAATTTCTCACTGTATACTCTTGTCGTCATCACTTCCTCACCATCATTAATAAAAATCTCAATGGCAGAAGTATCTGAATACACAGTCATATTCTTAAGACTGTCCAGCTTCACTGTGCGCTGTTTTCTTCCATGCCCGCTTTTTCCAAGTTCCAGCTTCAGAATGTGATCCTTGTAAGTCAAAGTCACATCGTCCCTGAGACCGAGTATCATCGCAGCATTCTCATCGTCTCTCTTTACAGACAACTCAAAACAGCAGTCTGTCGTCGTCCACTCACCAAAAGATGTAATACTTGTGACCATTTTATTTTTTCTCAGACTTTTTAATTCTTCTAATGGCTTCTGTATTAGCTTTCCATCTTGATATGTTAAAACTCTCGGCATTGTCAGTGCATGGATCCAATCATATTCCACTGTTGCATCATTGTCATAATCCGCATCAGGAATTCCCATCCAGCCAATCAGAATTCTTCTGCCGTTTTCATCAAGAAACGTCTGTGTGGCATAGATGTCAAACCCTTTATCCAATTCATGAAATTCCCCAAGTTTATATTTCTTATTTTCAAAATCCATCTCAATCGGGAAATATCCGCATTGATACACATTCTGATAATCATGTCCGCTCTTTGGAACCCCCTGCGGGCATGCAATCAAAATTTCCTGTCCATCTACTTCAAATAAATCCGGACATTCCCACATATATCCGAATTTTTCTTCTGGCGCAATCCGGTCAAAATACTTCCATGTCATCAAATCTTCTGATTCAAACAGAAGCACACAGCCTTTTGACTCACAATCCCTTGCTCCCTGAACCATATAATATCTGCCGTTCTTCGCAAATATTTTCGGGTCTCTCACATGCTTTGACATATCTGCCGGATAGTCTGAATTCGTCATCACAAGTTGTTTTTCACCTGCATGCACGCCATCCTCACTTACCAGATGAATCGTATTCTGCTCTCTTCCTTCTAATATATAATCGTAGTCCTTGTCTTGCAATTTTACATTTCCGGTGTAAAAATAATGGATTTTGTCTCCGTCCACAAATGCCGACCCACTGTATACACCGTCTCTGTCCCAGTCACAATCCGGAAACAGGAACGGCTCGCACTCCTGAAAATGAATCCAGTCTGTTGTCGTATAATGTCCCCATAGTTTCGTTCCCCAGCCTGCCAAAAACGGGGTGTATTGGAAGTAAATATGATTGATGCCCTGAAACTCACACAAGCCATTTGGATCGTTCATCCAACCGGTCGGCGGCATCAGGTGAAAATGTAAGCGGTTCTCATCTTTCTTCACCGTCTCTCTCATATATTGATAATCCGGTATTTGCTTTACATAATCTTCTCTGTTCATCATAATATATAACCTTCTATTCCTTCTACTTTTATCTTATTTGTGACTCTTTTTCCATGCTATTTTTCCAAAACAGATTGTGCAGATCGCTCCGATCGCCAATGCGATCAAATGTGCGATAATATAGTTCAGATATCCGTGATTTGCCGGGTTTGCAATCGCAATTCCCGGAACAGCAGTTGTCCCGAATCCAAATGCCGTCAATTTTGAGAAATACACATACGCACCTGCCGCAGCACCGCCGATACATCCTCCAATCAAAGGATAACGATATCTTAAGTTTACCCCAAAGATTGCCGGCTCACTGATTCCAAATAACGTAGAAAGGAAACTTGGAATACACAATTCTCTGGCTTTTAAATTTTTCCAGTTTACTGCCAGATATCCAAGCACAGCTCCACCTTGTCCCATCAGGGCAACTGACATCAGTGGATTGATAAAGTTCGTTCCCGTACTTGCAATGAGCTGCGCTTCCACGGCGCCGATAATATGATGCAGTCCCGTAATAACTACCAGCTGCTGAATTCCTGCAAACAGTGCATAACCGAATACTCCAAGGTTGTTCGTTCCCCATACCATTGCATCTGTAATTCCATTAGAAAGAATTCTTCCCACCGGTCCGATAACTGTAAATAACAGAACGGTAGAAATAAACACCGTCAGCAATGGCGCAACTAAAAGTTTGATCACATCCGGTATCTTTTTGTTGAAAAAGACATCAAGCTTTGCAACCACATATCCCATCATAAGCGCGATAATAATTCCGCCCTGGAATCCCACCAATTCAATCTTGAATCCAAACAAACTGATGATTTCCGGCTGCGCCAATCCCTGTGCTGCCTGATATGCATTTGCCAAAGATCCATCTAACATAATCGCTCCTACAACCATACCAAGCACCGGATTTCCGCCGAATCGCTTGGTCGCTGAATAGCAGACTGCCATCGGTAAAATAGAGAAAATTCCGTTGGATGCGAGACTCACCAGTTTATTGATCGCATATAGTGTATCGTATTTTTGAACAACTTCCAGACCTCCAAGCACACCTGTCAGTCCCATAAGAAGCGCTGCCGCCAACAGCGCCGGCATAATTCCGATAAATACATCCGACAATGCCTTTACCACTGCCTGAACCGGGTTTTGTTTCTTTGCACTTTCTTCTTTTAATTCCCCAAGAGACATATTTTCTGTATGCGTATATTTTGCAAACACTTCATAGACATCGTTTACCGTTCCTGCACCGAAAATAAGCTGCAGCTGGTTTCCTGCCACAAATGCCCCTTTTACTTTATTGATATTTTCTAATTTTTCCATATCCGCTTTATCATTGTCCTTCAAGACAATTCTAAGTCTTGTTGCACAGTGTGCAGAGCCTTGGATGTTATCCATTCCTCCTACACCATTCACAATTTCTTCCGAAATTTTCAGATACTCTTCTGATTTGTTCATTTTATTACCTCCTATGTTTTGGAACCGGTTTCTTTTATACATATTATATTTTCTACATTAACAAATGTCAATAAACATATATGATAAAAAATATTTTTGGAATCGGTTCCAAAAATACACTCTTTTTTTTGTATAAAATACACAAAAAGAGTTCGAACCCGAACTCTTTTCACACAACCTATCTTGCCTGTTTTACACTTTTTCTTTCTACCAAATGATACGGTATAATCTGTACTCTGCTCACCGGTTTCCCCTGTATCATCTGAATGATCGTCTCCGCACTGACTTCTCCCCAGTTCCCCCAGTCAAATGCAACGGTAGTCAGCGGCGGCGTCAGAAGCTCACTTGTCTCATAATTGCCAAATCCCATAACCGACACTTCTTTTCCGATCGCAATATTTCTCTTTGCCAGCGCTTTGTACACTCCCTCTGCGATTCTGTCTGTCGCACAGATAACTGCATCGGGAAGTGCTCTTTCCTGTAATAATCTTTCCATATTTTTCACTGCATCCTCATAGAAAAACGTCGTCTCCACCAACTCGATCTGTGGAACCTGGCATGACTGCAGTCCATCTGTCACACCTTGTTTTCTCTGTTTTCCAACAGCAGGGTCTTCTTCTCCCACCCAGAATACAACTACATCCTGAACTCCTTTGCTTCCCAGATATTTTCCCGCATCCAGACCTGCATGATAATCATCGTATACAACTGAACTCCCATATGGAAACCGTTGCCCCAAAAACAGGATTGGAATCTCCGACTGTTCTACAATCTCCCGATGCCGGTTCGTGATACCGGTTGACAATACCATCATCCCATCTACATTCATTCTTTTGAGTCTTTCCATACACCGTACTTCTTCTTCTAAATCATTTCCTGTATGCATGATCATCGGCGTATAACCTGATTTTTTCAAATATGCCACAATCACTTCTACAAGACGCGGTGTTGTAACCGAGTTAAATCCCGGCACAACCAGTCCGATAATCTGACTGTTCTTTGCACTCAGTCTTGCAAATACATTCGGCTCATAGTGATTCTCCTCAATTACTTTCTTTATTTTCTGACCGGTCTCATACCGTACGCTTCCACCATTCAGGTAACGAGAGACCGTACTTTTTGCCACCCCAGACAGCTGCGCAATATCATTGATTGTCATTTTATTTCCCATCTCTATCCGATCCTTTTACATTTCTATTCTCCCCCTATTATACACACTTTTCCCTTGTTATTCTATATAAAATTGTCTATAATAATGACATCACTAGAAAAGGAGATGTATCACAATGAGAGCTTACGAGCGACTTTTAAAATACGTCGTAGTACGTACACCAAGTGATGAGAACAGCGAGACCGTTCCTTCATCACAATGCCAGTTCGATTTGGCAAATATTTTAGTAGAAGAGTTAAAGGCACTTGGCATCGACAATGCGTATGTCGATGAAAAATGTTTTGTCTATGGAAAATTAGCTGCTACACCGGGTTACGAGAACGCTGTCAAACTCGGATTTATCGCACATATGGATACGGTATCTGATTTCTGCGATCACGATACCACACCTGTTATCACAGAGAATTACAACGGAGAGGACCTTGTACTCGGAGCAAGCGGTCGCGTATTAAGCGTGAAAGACTTCCCTCACCTTCCTTCTTTAAAAGGGCGCACTCTGATCACAACAGACGGAACAACCGTCTTAGGAGCAGACGACAAAGCCGGTATCGCTGAGATTATGACTATGTTAGAGCGAATCATTACAGAAAATATTCCACACGGACAGATCTGTGTTGCATTCACACCGGATGAGGAGATTGGTACTGGCGCACAAAGCTTCAATGTAGAAAATTTTGATGCAGACTTTGGATTTACTTTAGACGGAGACACAGAAGGTGAGATTCAATATGAGAACTTTAATGCCTGCAAAGCAGATTTTGAAATTACAGGCTTTAACGTACATCCAGGTTCCAGCAAGAATGCCATGATCAACGCAAGCCTTGTTGCTATGGAGATCAATTCTTTGCTTCCTGGCACAGAGACTCCTCGTGACACAGAAGATTATGAAGGATTCTATCATCTGATGAGTATGACAGGAGAGGTTGCCTCTGCATCACTGCACTATATTGTGCGCGACCATGACGCTTCTCTGTTCGAGGCAAGAAAGAATACTTTGAGACATATTGAAAAGATCATGAACGAAAAATGGGGTGAAGGAACTGTGCGTCTGACACTCACAGAGCAATACCGCAATATGGCAGAAGTGGTCGCAACCTGCATGCACCTGATTGAAAATGCCCAACTTGCCGCAAAAGCTGCCGGAATCACACCACTTGTAATTCCAATTCGCGGCGGTACAGATGGATGCCAGCTAAGTTTCCGAGGACTTCCTTGTCCGAATCTTGGAACAGGCGGTCACGGATATCACGGACCATATGAACACATCACAGTTGAAGGAATGGATCTCGCAACAGATATGGTTTTAGAATTAGTAAAATTATATGCAAAATAAAAACAACGACGGGGAAGCGTGACGCTTCCCCGTTTCTATATTATCAATGCGGTTTGAATCCTTCCCCGCGCACTTCATTTGATTCCATCGTCACTAAGAATGCCGCTCTGTCCACTTCTTTTACCGCTTTTTGTACCATGTGCATCTGCTTGCTGCTGCATGCACACATCACAACTTGCTTTTCTTCTTTTGAGTAGCTTCCTACTCCTTTTAGCAGTGTAGAGCCTCTCTGTGTCAGTTCATCAATTTTATCCGCAACTTCCTGACCATGTTCTGTCACAATCAATGTCAGTTTTCCCGCATCCATACCATACATGACCTTATCGACTACTACCGACAAAATATAAGTCGAGATCAAACCATAGATAATCTTATCCACATTTCCACCGATCAGCACACCACTTGTAAGTACAATGGCAAAATCCAATACAATAATAATCTTTCCAAGTGACAGATGTGGTCTCAAAACTCGAATCGCCATAATGACGAAATCTGCACCACCTGTGGAAGAATCTCTTAGATAAATAAGTGCATATCCAAGTCCTGAAAAAATGCCCATGCAAATGCAGGAAAGCATCAAGTCTCCCTCATATACCGGAAACATCGGAGCGACAACGTCCATAAAAATCGTAGAAATCACCATCGTCTTTAAGGATTTCAGCAAAAAAGTCTTTCCCAACAGCTTATAACAGATGATAATGATAGGAATATTTAAGACTGCCGTCATAACACCAATCGGAATCCCAAAGAAATGATAAAATATAATCGCAATACCGGAAATACCTGCTACCGGAAATCCGGACGCGACCGCAAAATTATAAACCCCCACTGCAATAAAAAAACTTCCTACTATATCTGCCACTATATCCAATCCAACTTCTTTTACTTTACCCGGTCTCATATAACTCATACCGCCCCTTTCTATATCATATGTCATCTTTTAGCATTTTTTCCCAAACAAAAAGCACCTACGAATCATACAGATATAATTCGCAAATGCTCTTCTAAATATTACTATACTCTTCTATAAAAAAACTGTCAATACTATTACGCCTAAATTATGGAATTTTTAAAAGCCAAAATCATCTCATTTGTCAGACTGATATTTCTTTCTGTCACAGGAATCTCCTCCCGCTCGAACCATTCCGCCAATGCCAGCTCCTCTTGGTCCAATGTAATTTCCGAGTCTCCGTCCAAATTCGCAAAAAATCCCATCAAAAGCGTATCCGTAAAGGACCATGGCTGACTTTTGTAAAACCTGATATTTTTTACTTTCAGCCCGACTTCCTCCATCACCTCACGTTTTACCGTCTCTTCAATCGTCTCTCCAATCTCGGTAAACCCTGCAAGCAATGCATATTTTTTATAATCACGGTCCGCATATTTTGACATCAAAATCCGGTTCCCATCTGTGACTCCGACGATGACCGCTGGCGAAATCTTCGGATATTCCATCTGATGACAATTCTCACAGTATAACATCCGCTCTTTTTGATCTTTCTTCAACGGTTTTCCGCATTTGCCACAGTATTTTCTGCTTTTATACCAATTATAAAGCTGGAATCCCGTAATTCCTGCAAATGCCAGATGCCGTGGTTTTGCATGTCTGAACTGCTCCTTATGTATCATCTGAAAATTACCTGCTGCATCATAAGTGAGATGTTCTGTCAAATAAAATCTCATCTGGTCAATTGAAAACAGATACGTATACTGCTCATAAATATCTGGATTTAATTTTTCCAACTCACCAAATGTTGGAAATGCTATCTCTTTCCCTTCATATTTCACAAGCACTTCCATATCGTGACAGTAAAGCACAAAACTGTCTTTATCCGGTGCTTTTGGATCATATGCATTATTATAAACATATGGTTCTATATCTTGTATCATCTTTTCCTCAGCTCCTTTTTGTGTTCTAAAAGTCCATAACAATTGTATCACACTTCCTCCCAATCGCAAACGGAAAAATCATTTTGCATTTTCCCGATGTTTTTTCTATAATACTATAAATGAGCAAATTTGAAAAATTGCACAAAACTACACTGCGAATTTCATAAA
>OGEQ01002094.1_pt1 | contig 14328 bp, 10 predicted proteins | sample 1570731 | NCBI WGS metagenome assembly OGEQ01 (sample SAMEA2582132, study PRJEB24529) | metagenome | biome: Human gut stool | place: China | collected 2011
TCACGCATACTTTGGGACACAGCCCCGTTCATTGAGAGACGGAGCTGTGTCTTTATATCTTTCAGCCGCTGATGCAGCTGCTCTTTAGTATCTATCATAGTTCATCATTTATTGACAGAAGACAATGTAGAATAGTCTTTGCTATAACGCAACATCTGTTCCGCATAACCTTCATCATAAGTCACTGTCACATCTGTTATAGTACCGTCGGCATCCGTCACCACTTCATACTTGGGATTGACGAACCCCTTATACGGCGCAAGATTCAGCTTCTTGTAGCGTTCCAGCACTTCGGCATGCAAAGCGGGATCGACTTTCACGGCATAGGCTTCCACCAAATCATGGGCACCGGCATAGTCACCGGTGGACTTGATACGCTGTATCTCGGCAAGCAACCGGCCAAACAAGTCACGCACTTTCTCATAATCGTTTATCACGACGTACGTCTTCCCATCCTTCTTTACCAGTTCCACAACCTTCTCCGCCGCACCTTTCTCGTACACCCAGCGGGCTATGAGCTGACGGTTGCGCATATGGGCTTCTTCTACATTGTTACCCGGTTCGATACGTACAAGCTGTGTCATCAAACCATTCATCAGATAGGTGTAGTATTGGGCCTTATAAGCATCCGCACTTGGAGTAAGCCCCAGTTCCACCAGCTTCGGGTCGGCCACGTAGTAGAGTCCGAACAAGTCGGCGCGCGCCTCTTCGATAGTAGAACCATATGCCTTCAACGCATCGGGGTCCACACCCGGGAGCAATTTACCGGAACCATGTCCCAAACATTCATGCAAGTCAGTATGCAGTTCATCTGTCACATCTGCATACTTATCAATCAGTTGAAGCTCTGCATCACTGTACACAAACTCCTCATTGAACCCGTTGCCGTGAGCTGCCTTGTTATAAGCATCTGTAATGTTACCGATTGTAACGGATTTCGAACCATGATGGCTACGTATCCAGTTGGCATTGGGCAGGTTGATGCCGATAGCAGTTGCAGGATACAAGTCACCGGCCAGAATAGCCGCCGTGATTACCTTAGCAGACACCCCTTTCACTTTCTCCTTCTTGAATTGTCCGTCTACCGGCGAATGGTCCTCAAACCACTGTGCATTGCCGCTTATCAACTCTGTACGCTGGGTAGCTTCCAAATCTTTAAAATTCACCAGAGATTCCCAGCTTGCCTTCATGCCGAGCGGGTCACCATAACTTTCGGTAAAACCGTTCACAAAGTCAATGCGTGAGTTCAAATCCTTCACCCACAAAATGGCATATTCATCGAATGTCTTCAAATCGCCGGTTTCATAGAATTCCATCAGTTTGGCTATCACCGCCTTCTGCTCGGGAGTCTCGGCAACTCCTTCTGCCTTCTTCAGCCAGTAGACAATCTTTTCAAGTGCCTGTCCATACAAGCCCCCCACTTTCCATACTTTCTCCTGAATCTTGCCATCCTCTTTCACCAAACGGCTATTCAAACCATAGGAAACGGGAGTTTCATCCTGCGGATTCTTCAAGGCATTATAGAAATCTTCGGCCTCCTGCTGCGTCACGCCATCGTAATAATTGCATGCGGAAGTCAAAACCAAATCTTCACCGGCAGCTTGGTTCACCCGTTTGGGCATCACCGTGGGGTCGAAAATAACGGGGAACACTTCCTCGCACAGTTGTTCCACAGTCTGTCCTTCGGCAAGCGGCAATGTAGCTGCATCCACACTCTGTACAGCCTGCCTGAAGAATTCGGGAGTAAATCCCGGAACGAACTTTTCGCTACCATAGTGATGATGAATGCCGTTAGAGAACCATACCCGCTTGAGGTACACTTCCATAGCCTTGAAATCAGGAGTATTCTTATCTCCCTTATAGCCGGTATAGACAGCTTCCAGCATCCGGCGAATCGTCAGGTTATACTTGCCATTCTGGTCGAAAAGAATGTCTCTGCCCTGCAAAGCCGCTTCCGTCAAATAATAAACCAATTCTTTTTGTTTGAGGGACAAATCCTCAAAACCTGGTACGCGGTAACGTAAAATCTGTAAATCTGCAAATTGTTCCACTGTATAGTCAATTTTTTCTGCCTCAGCAGTTGTTTTCGGATTTCCGCCACAAGCCGTCAATAGAGAAAGGGCAGTCACCATAGAAATTAGTTGTTTCTTCATGTGTCGGGAGTATATAGATTGGTATTAAAAAAGAAGAAAAGGAAGTATCCCGAAACAACTGTTCCGGAATATTTCCTTTTTATTCATTCAGTCATACAGAATTATTTCTTCTTAGCTTCTTTTTCTGCGTGTCTTTTACGATATCCATTAGGAGTCTCACCTACATTTTTATAGAAAGCAGCATAAAAAGACTGACGGTTTGCAAAGCCGACCATCGTACTGATCTCCTCTACATTCTTGTCAGCATATCTTTTGTCTGTCAACAAATGCTGCGCTTCTTTTACTCTATATTCATTCAGCAGGCAAGAATAGTTCATGCCGAAGCGTGAATTCACCACTGCAGACAAATAGCGAGTATTGGTCTGCAATTCTTTCGCCAAATCCTTAGCGGAATAATCAGCATCTCTGTACTTCTTTTGTACAACAACGATATTCAATATCTTGTCATACAACTCATCTGCCAATTCCGGCCTTATCAAAGAACGGTAGGCAGCATCCTTTTCTTTCTTTTCGCGCAGGTTGTAAGGACGTTTCTTCGTTCCTTTTTCCTGGGCATTGTTTTCTAAATCACTCATTGAATTAACTGGTTAGGGTTGTTTAAAATCGGAAAAGCCAAAGGGTTAGCCCCTTAGACTTTACAAAAGTCAGACATTTTTTTTTAATACACAACTTTTCCCGTATATATTTTTGATAAATAAACAACGAAAAAGGTTGAAAAGTAGGTCAATTCAGCCATTAATAAGAAACTTTAACCTTTTGCAGAAACTCATATGATACAAAATCTTGATGACTTTCCATTTGTAGTATATGCAATAATTAGTGTACCTTTGCCGGAAGAAATCCATACTGCCAGATTATGCTACAAACGCTCAAGACATATTTCGGTTACGACAGTTTCCGCCCCTTACAAGAAGACATCATACGCCATCTGATGGACCGTAAAGACGCATTGGTACTGATGCCTACGGGAGGTGGAAAATCCATCTGCTACCAACTTCCCGCCCTATTGAGTGAAGGCACGGCGGTAGTGGTTTCTCCGCTCATTTCCTTGATGAAGGACCAAGTGGAAACGCTCTGTGCAAACGGTATCGCGGCCGGTGCACTGAACAGCAATAATGATGAAACAGAGAATGCTTCCCTACGACGTGCATGCATGGAAGGCAAGCTGAAACTGCTATATATTTCTCCTGAAAAATTATTGGCGGAAGCCAACTATCTGTTAAGGGATATGCATATTTCCCTTTTCGCCATTGATGAAGCTCACTGCATCTCACAATGGGGACATGATTTCCGTCCGGAATATACACAGATGGACATCCTTCACCAACTGTTTCCCCAGGTTCCCATCATTGCACTTACTGCCACAGCCGATAAAATAACCCGTGAAGATATTATTAAACAGCTACACCTCAACCAACCGAGAATTTTCATTTCATCTTTCGACCGTCCCAACCTGAGTCTCACCGTAAAAAGAGGTTACCAGCAGAAGGAAAAAAGCAAAGCCATCCTCGACTTCATCGCCCGCCATCCGGGAGAGAGCGGCATCATTTATTGCATGAGCCGCAGCAAGACTGAAACAGTGGCACAAATGCTTCAAAAACAAGGGATAAAGTCAGCAGTCTATCATGCCGGACTGTCGTCGGCACGAAGAGATGAAGCACAAGACGACTTCATCAATGATCGCGTGCAAGTGGTATGCGCCACCATTGCCTTTGGAATGGGAATTGACAAAAGCAATGTGCGCTGGGTAATTCATTACAATTTGCCCAAAAGCATTGAAAGTTTCTATCAAGAAATAGGACGTGCCGGACGAGACGGAATGCCCAGTGACACCCTTTTGTTCTATTCACTGGCCGACCTCATTCTGCTCACTAAATTCGCAACGGACAGCGGACAACAAAGCATCAACCTGGAAAAACTGCAACGCATGCAGCAATATGCGGAAGCAGATATCTGCCGCCGCCGCATTCTGTTAAGCTATTTCGGTGAAAATACGACCTGCGACTGTGGAAACTGTGATGTATGCAAAAATCCCCCCGAACGTTTCGATGGTACAATAATCGTACAAAAGGCACTTAGTGCAATCGCGCGTTCCGAGCAACAGATAGGAACCGGTATTTTAGTGGACATCCTCCGAGGAAACATGAGTTCTGAAGTTACAGAAAGGGGATACCATCGCCTTAAGACCTTTGGAGCCGGGCGTGAAGTACCTGCCAGAGATTGGCATGACTACCTGCTGCAAATGTTGCAACTCGGCTATTTCGAAATAGCCTACAATGAAAACAACCATCTGAAAATTACTCAAAGCGGAACAGATGTCTTGTTTGGCAGAGCACGCGCCCTGCTTGTCACCATCCGCCGCGAGGAAGCAGTACAAGCTACAAGAGGCCGTAAACGCAAGGCTACAGTTCCAACCAAAGAATTGCCATTGGGATTGCCCAATAAAGAAAGTGGGGAACTTTTCGAGGCTCTCCGCACTCTCCGCAAACGCCTTGCCGACCAGGAAGCACTTCCTGCCTATATCGTACTGTCCGACAAAGTGCTCCACCTACTCAGCGCCTCCCGCCCCACTACCATAGAAGAATTTGGTAATATCAGCGGTATCGGTGAATATAAAAAGAAGAAATACGGAAAAGAGTTTGTGGAACTGATACGGAAATACAGTTGAATATTATTTACACTGTAACAGTAAATCCCTAAGGTCACCTTGCGGCACGCCAAGCGAAATGGCTTTTTCGAAGTCACGTTTTGCCAACTCCTTTTTCTTTTGAGAAAGGTAAATTTGCCCCCGTATCAAGTAGGCTTCTGTCTGCGAAGCATCCAGCTTGATGGCTTCTTCCAAGTCCATCATGGCCAGGTCCACATGTTTCATATCCTGCTCTACACCCGCACGTGCTACGTAAAGTACGGCATATTGCTGGGTAGTCAGCCGGGTAGCTTCTCCTCCTTTTTCTGCAATCATGGCATTCAATATCGAAAGCGCCGCTTCATATTTGCCCTCCTTCTGCTCCAGTGTAGCCAACCCCAGACGGCCATTGTAACTCTGGGGGGCAAGTTTCAGCAGACGTTCATAATCAGACTTTGCAAAATTATAGTTGCGCTGCCGCATATAGATATAGGCACGCATCAGCAAGGCTTCCTGATTATCGCTCTCTATATCCAGCACCAAAGAATAGTCTATCCGGGCCAAGTCATCCTTTCCCAACTCTAGATAAAGAGCGGCACGATTCATCAGGGCGGGTATGGCACGCGGAGCAATGTTCAATGCCAGAGTATACGAGTCAAGAGCCTGCTCATACCGGTGCTGCCGACGTTGTATCGTACCCAAGTTGGAGAACAGCAAAGCGTTATGAGGATTGGCGGGCTCCATTTTCAAAGCTTGTTCAATGTATTTTTCGGCCAATGACAAGCTGTCTTGCTCCGTGGCTGCAACCGCACGTTCGCTCAGTTCCTGATAGGTTTGTGAAAAGGCAGGGAACATCGTGGCTCCACACAAGAAGAAAGAAAAAATAAGTTTCTTCATATAATAGTTCAGTATTTATTCCAAAGGATAGGTATCGAAAGCGAACAGTTCTGTTGACAAATAGCGTTCCCCCGTATCGGGCAGTAGGGCAACAATCATTTTATCCGCAAATTCAGGGCGTTCGGCCAGCAACCGTGCCGCATATACCGCCGCACCGGATGAGATGCCCGCCAGCAAGCCTTCCGTAGAAGCCAGCTCTCGTCCTCCACGAATGGCCTCGTCATCGGGCACCGGAATAATCTCGTCTACTACAGAAGCATCATAAATGGAAGGAATAAAATTGGCCCCAATCCCCTGGATGCGGTGCGGTGCGTCTTCCCCTCCTTCCAGAACCGGAGAGGAGGCCGGTTCTACAGCCACAACATAGACATCCGGATTATGTTTCTTCAAGGCACGCGCCACTCCACAGACCGTACCGCCCGTACCCACACCGGCAACAAAAACAGTCACTTTACCATCCGTGTCCGTCCAGATTTCTTCCCCCGTAGTATGTTCATGAGCCTTGGCATTGGAGGGATTCTCAAACTGCTGCAGAATAACCGCACCAGGTATCGCATCCCGCAATTCTTTCGCTTTGGCAATGGAGCCGGCCATACCTGCCAGTCCGTCGGTCAGTACAATCTCCGCACCCAAGGCTTTCAACAGATTACGGCGTTCCACACTCATGGTCTCCGGCATGGTCAATATCAAATGATATCCCTTGATGGTTGCTACCATCGCCAGTCCCACGCCGGTATTGCCACTGGTAGGTTCAATAATCGTGGCTCCGGGTTTCAAAGCCCCACGTGCCTCGGCATCCTCAATCATGGCAAATGCCACACGGTCCTTCACGCTTCCCGCCGGATTAAAAGATTCCAGCTTAGCCACAATATTTCTTTTCAATCCGTATTTACGACTGTATTCAGCCAATTCCATCAAAGGAGTATGCCCAATCAACTCCGTCAGGTTCTTTGCAATTTTCGCCATAATCTCACTGTCTAATACATTCTTCCCGTACACACTTATGTAACATGGATATGCTGACAAAGATATGGAAATTCCAAGAAATAAACCGTGCGGGAAAGGAAAGATTATACTGCCATCTATCAAAGCTTAACACGAATAAAGAGGATGAAAGGATATGAAACGATTGAAGAAGGCAGGATGAGGAGGAAGAACCATATCTGACAATCAGCGACTTCCCACTGCAAAGATGGTGCATGCTTTTTGCAGTAGTACTGCAAACGAGCTGCAGCGTTACTGCAAATAGGTTTGCAGTGGTACTGCAACTGCTTTGCAGCGCAACTGTAACAGCTTTGCAGTGACACTGCAAAAGGTTTGCAGAACTTTGCAGTGAGAAGTTACTGATGAACAGAACGGTAATGAGACACTGTTATCAAGACTTCTTAAGATAGTCTACAATCCACGCGCCCACTTCCTTGGTACCGTATTTGTCGCCACCTTCTACTTGAATCTCCGGTGTACGTACATTCGCATCGAGTGAAGCATCAACTGCCTTACGAATCAACGCCCCCTCCTCTTTCAGGTCGAAGTATTCGAAAAGCATGGCTACAGACAAAATTTGCGCCAGCGGATTGGCTATATTCAAGCCTTTCGCCTGCGGCCAGGAACCATGGATAGGTTCGAATACCGGCGTGCTCTCTCCCGTAGAAGCAGAAGGCAGCAATCCCATAGAGCCACTGATGCAGGAACCCTCGTCCGTCAAAATATCACCAAACGTATTTTCCGTAACCATTACGTCAAAGAATTTCGGCTCTTGAATCATCTTCATGGCGGCGTTGTCCACAAACATATAGTCGGTTGTCACCTCGGGGTACTGCGGTGCCATCTCCTGGGCAATCTGTCTCCAAAGACGGGAAGAGGCAAGCACATTGGCTTTATCCACCACCGTAAGATGTTTACTGCGTTTCATGGCATATTCAAATCCGACTTTCAGGATACGCTCAATCTCAGGACGGGTATACATGTTCGTATCATACGCCTTGTCATTGTCCTGGTATTTCTCACCGAAGTACATGCCACCGGTCAATTCGCGGATGCAAAGGAAATCGGCGCCATCCACCAGTTCCGCACGAAGGGGAGACTTATGGAGCAGACATTTGAAGGTCTGCACGGGACGGATGTTGGCAAACAGTCCCAGTTTCTTGCGCATAGCCAGCAAGCCCTGCTCGGGACGCACTTTGGCAGTAGGGTCATTGTCGAATTTCGGGTCACCTACGGCAGAGAACAATACAGCATCCGCATTTTTACAAGCCTCATAAGTGGCTTCGGGAAACGGGTCACCCACCTTGTCTATCGCGTCTGCACCGCAGATGGCATATTCATAGTTCACTTTATGTCCGAACTTCTCACACACGGCAGTCATCACATCCACGCCTACGGTAGAGATTTCGGGGCCGATACCGTCACCGGCCAACACTGCAATTTTAAAATCCATTGTTTTCTTTATTATTTAAAAGTTCATCTATCTTCTTTTTGTTTGCAAGATTCTTGCGGCGATACCGATCACCCCACACAAAACCTGCTGTCAATATAAGGGTATTGATGGCTGACATAAGATACTCGTCCGCATCCAACTCGCCGCTCCACCAACGCAGAAAGAGGTTGAAAGCAAAAAGCAAGCCTGCATACAACGCATAGCATACATAAGGACGCCTCTCAAAAAACGATTTCTTTTTCTCCATGAGATCCATTTTTTATGATTCGTATTCGTCTTCTATGATATTCAGCATCTTCACCGTCGCCTTGATGGCCGCTTCCGTCTGGTCTGCGTCCAATCCGCGTGTACGGAATATCGTATCTTCAAAACTCCAGGTAATAACCGTCTGCACAAAGGCATCGGTACGCCCACCGGGAGGAATGGTCACGGCATAGTTCGTCAGCATCGGGAACTTACGACCCAGTGTCACTTTATATATCTTGCGCAAGGCGCGCACAAAAGCATCATACTGGCCATCTCCACTGGAACTTTCCTCATATTCCTTTCCGTTAATTTCTATCTTCAACGTAGCCATCGGCTTCAATCCATACGCCAGATTCACAATATAGCTCTTAAGGCTGACGCGTTCTTCTGCCATTCCGTGCTTCAGTACGTCCGAAACGATATAGGGCAGGTCTTCTTGCGTCACCAGCTCTTTCTTGTCGCCCAACTCAATGATGCGTTCGGTCACTTTGCGCATGGCATCTTCATCCAGTTGTAACCCCAAGTCCTCCAGATTCTTCCGGATATTGGCTTTACCGCTGTTCTTGCCCAGGGCATACTCTCGCTTGCGACCAAAGCGTTCGGGCAGGAGGTCGTTGCAGTAGAGGTTACTTTTATTGTCACCGTCGGCATGGACGCCTGCCACTTGGGTAAATACATTCTCGCCAACAATCGGTTTATTGGCGGGAATGACGATGCCCGAGTAGGACTCCACCACACGGCTTACGTCGTTCAGGCGGCTTTCGTCAATGTTGGTAATGGCATTGAAGTGGTCTTTCAGGATAGCCTGCACACTGGCAAGCGGAGCATTGCCGGCGCGTTCGCCCAGGCCGTTAATGGTAGTATGCAGTCCCTTGCAACCGCTAAGTACGGCGGCAAGCACATTGCTCACGGCAAGGTCATAGTCATTGTGGGCATGGAAGTCAAAATGGGCATGCGGATAGCGTTTCACCATCTTGCGCATGAACTCGATGACCTGCAGCGGGTTCAATACGCCCAACGTGTCAGGCAACATATAGCGGCGGATATTGGTCTGCTCCAAGGCGTCCATCAGACGGAACACATATTCCGGAGAATCTTTCATGCCGTTGCTCCAGTCTTCCAGATAGACATTCACTACCATATCCTGCTCGTTGGCGTAATCCACTACGGACAGAATATCCTCGATATGCTCTTCGGGAGTCTTCTTCAACTGGTAGGTGCAATGCTTCAGCGAGCCTTTGCACAGCAGATTGATGACACGGCAACCGGTCGCATGTATCCAGTCCACCGACGTGTGGCCATCTACAAAGCCAAGCACTTCTACTCTTGGCAACAGATTACGGCGTGCCGCCCAGTCACAAATCATTTTTACGGCATCAAACTCTCCTTCGGATACCCGCGCAGAAGCCACCTCCACCCGGTCTACCTTCAATTCCTCCAGTAACAAACGGGCAATCATCAGCTTCTCATGGGGCACAAAGGAGACTCCGCTGGTCTGTTCACCGTCGCGGAGCGTAGTGTCCATGATTTCTATCTTCGGATGATTATGCTTCATTTTTATTCTCCCAAGCTTCTATCTTATCTTTATTCTCAACCAGAAAATCGATGTCATCCAAGCCATTCATCAGGCAATGTTTCTTGTAGGCATTGATTTCAAAATGTTCGATCTTGCCCGTAGCTTTGTTGGTGATGGTCTGTTCGGGCAGATTCACTTCCACTTCCATCTTCGGATTGGCAGAGATAGAGTCGAACAACTCTTTCAGGAACGGCTCACTTACCACCACCGGAAGCACAAAGTTGTTCAGTTCATTGTTCTTGTGTATATCGGCAAAGAAACTCGATACCACCACGCGGAAACCGTAACCGGCAATGGCCCATGCAGCATGCTCACGGCTGGAACCTTCACCATAATTCTCTTCGGCAACGACAATGGAAGGGATGCCTTCTGATTTATACAGCTTCGCAGTGCCTGACACTGTTCCATAGGTATTGGTGGAGCGGTTCCAAACCTTGTTCGTCTCTCCATTGAAAGCATTGACAGCCCCCATCAGCATATTGTCCGAAATATTCTCCAAATGTCCCCGGAAACGGAGCCATGGCCCCGCCATAGAGATGTGGTCGGTGGTACATTTCCCTTGCACTTTAATCAATAAAGGCATATTCAGCAAGTCCATGCCATCCCAGGCAGGGAAGGGAGTCAGCAGTTGCAAGCGCTGTGAATGAGGATTGACCGTAATTTCCGTCTGTCCCTTGTTTGGAGCAATATATCCTTTTTGTCCTCCGATGAATCCGTGTGCCGGCAATTCCTCACCGACTGGTTCGGACAGTTTCACAACCTCTCCTTTGGCATTGACCAGCGTATCCCGCAAGGGGTCGAAACAGAGGTCGCCTGCAATGGTCAGCGCCATGGTAATTTCGGGAGAAGCCACATAAGCAAAAGTATTGGGATTGCCGTCGGCACGTTTGGCAAAATTACGGTTAAAAGAGGTGACGATGGAATTTTTGCGTTCGGGGTCATCAGTATGGCGCTTCCACTGGCCAATACAAGGTCCGCAGGCATTCGCCATTATCGTTGCGCCAATATCTTCGAAAGCGGCAATCATGCCGTCGCGTTCAGCAGTAGCACGTATCTGCTCCGAGCCGGGATTGACAATCAGCGGGGAAGCAACCTTCAAATTCTTTTCCTTTACCTGCCGGGCAAGGGAGGCTGCGCGGCTCAAATCCTGATAGGACGAATTGGTGCACGACCCTATCAGACCGACTTCCATCCGGCGGGGATAGTTATTGGTTATCACTACCTCGGCAAATTTCGATATCGGTGTTGCTGCATCCGGCGTAAAGGGCCCATTGATATACGGTTCCAACAGCGAGAGGTCTATTTCAATGATGCGGTCGTAATATTTTTCCGGATTTGCCAGCACTTCGTCGTCGGCGCGAAGGTCGGCAGCTACGGAAACAGCCATTTTTGCCACTTCTTCACGTCCGGTAGCTTTCAAGTAGGTACCCATGCGCTCATCGTAAGGGAAAAGGGAGGTAGTCGCCCCCACCTCTGCCCCCATATTGCAGATGGTAGCCTTTCCAGTGGCAGACAACGAAGCGGTTCCCGGTCCAAAATATTCAATGATGGCATTGGTTCCCCCTTTTACAGTAAGAATACCCGCCAACTTCAGAATAACGTCTTTGGGAGCTACCCAGCCACTCAATTTACCCTTCAAGTGTACGCCTATCAGACGCGGCATTTTCAGTTCCCATTCCATGCCGGTCATCACATCCACCGCATCGGCACCACCCACACCAATGGCCACCATGCCCAAACCTCCGGCATTGGGCGTATGAGAGTCCGTGCCTACCATCATTCCACCCGGAAATGCGTAGTTCTCCAATACCACCTGGTGAATAATGCCTGCTCCCGGCTGCCAAAAACCTATGCCATAGCGGGAGGAAACATCACGGAGAAAATTATAGACCTCCTCGTTGGTCTTCGTAGCAGTCACGATATCTTCTTTTGCACCTTTATATGCTTGAATCAAATGGTCACAGTGCACAGTGGAAGGCACGGCAACCTGCTCACGGCCTGCATTCATAAATTGCAATAAGGCCATTTGAGCCGTTGCATCCTGCATGGCCACACGGTCGGGACGGAAATTCACATAGTCTTCTCCCCGTCTGTAGTTCTTCACTTTATCCCCATCATACAAATGAGCATACAGAATTTTCTCCGCTAAAGTCATCGGACGCTGTAGTACATTCCGTACGCGTTCTATCTTCTCCGAATAAGCGGCATAAAACGTTTTGAGCATCGTTAAATCATATACCATAACCACTATTTTTTAGTTTTTCATTATTGTAAAGATTACAAATTAATATCATAAACAAATAAAAAGGCTGAATAGTTTAACAAAATAAAGCATTTTTTCCGTCGGAAGTGAAGAATGATTACCTTTGCAACCATGAAGGAACAAGATTCAAATAGTCCTATTATTCACCTCCAACAGCAGCAACTTTTGCTGCGCATGGAATACGAATACGAAAAAGAGGAATTCAAACGCCAAACCGAAAACATGGGGGTTGCCCGGAAAGTGAAACGGGGACTTTGCTGGTATCCTGCCACTCCGGGACGAAGTTACTATAATTCACTGAATCAATTAGTAATAGAAATTACACACACAGAAAATACCGATATAGAACATAATTTTGAGTTCGGCCGTCCCGTATGTTTTTTCCGCCAGTCTGCCGATGGAAAAATAACCTATATGAACTTCACCGCTACCGTAAGCTATGCCGACGAGACACGGATGGTAGCGATAATGCCCGGAGCCGGTGCCGTGATGGAAGTGCAGGAAACGGACAACCTCGGCGTGCAACTTTATTTCGACGAAACATCCTATCGGACCATGTTCGAAGCCTTGGAAGATACGTTACGCTCCAAAGGCAACCGCCTGGCCGAATTGCGGGACATATTGCTGGGAACCTCGAAAGCCGGTTTCCGAGAGCTCTATCCCGTACGGTTTCCCTGGCTGAACTCCACGCAGGAAACAGCTGTAAACAAAGTGCTGTGTGCTCGCGACGTGGCCATTGTACATGGTCCTCCAGGAACCGGAAAAACGACCACCTTAGTGGAAGCCATCTACGAAACCCTGCATCGGGAACCGCAGGTACTGGTATGTGCCCAAAGCAATACTGCCGTCGACTGGATTTCGGAAAAACTTGTGGACCGTGGCGTCAATGTCCTGCGTATCGGCAATCCGACCCGTGTCAACGACAAGATGCTTTCCTTTACCTACGAGCGTCGTTTCGAGAACCATCCGCTTTATCCGGAGCTGTGGAGCATCCGGAAAAATCTCCGTGAACTGGGCAGCCGTGCCCGCCGTGGCAGCTATGACGAACGCGAAGGAGTACGCAGCCGTATGAGCCGCCTGCGCGACCGCGCCACCGCATTGGAAATACAAATCAATGCAGAGCTTTTTGATGGGGCACATGTCATAGCCTCCACGCTAGTAAGCAGCAATCACCGGCTGCTGAACGGACGCCGTTTCGGCACCCTTTTCATTGATGAAGCAGCCCAGGCCTTAGAAGCTGCCTGCTGGATAGCTATCCGAAAAGCAGACCGCGTGGTGTTGGCGGGTGACCACTGCCAACTTCCGCCCACTATAAAATGCTACGAAGCTGCCCGTGGAGGTCTGGAACGAACATTGATGGAGAAAGTGGTGTCCAACAAACCTGCCGTTGTCTCTTTGCTGAAAGTACAATACCGCATGCACGAGGAAATCATGAAATTTCCTTCCCAATGGTTTTATAATGGCGAGTTGGAAGCCGCTCCCGAAGTGCGTTACCGGGGCATCCTGGACTGGGATTCACCCATTACTTGGCTTGACACCTCCGAAATGGATTTCAAAGAAGAATTTGTGGGAGAGACTTTCGGACGCATTAATAAGGCGGAAGCGGACCTGCTCCTATCAGAACTGAAAATCTACATCAACCGTATCGGTGGCAACCGCATTCTGGAAGAAAAAATAGACATCGGCATCATCTCCCCTTACAAGGCACAAGTGCAATATCTCCGCAGCAAGATAAAGGCAGACGCTTCACTCAAGCCTTATCGCAGCTTGTTCACTGTAAATACGGTGGATGGCTTCCAAGGGCAAGAGCGCGATGTTATCTTCATCAGCCTTGTCCGTGCCAACGAAGAAGGACAGATAGGATTCCTGAATGATTTAAGGAGAATGAATGTAGCCATCACCCGGGCACGTATGAAGCTGGTGATATTGGGAGAGGCAGAGACGCTGAAACATCACGGTTTTTACCGGAAGCTATTGGAGTTTATTCAAAATATAGGGAATCAATAATAAAGAAATACCCCCTCCGGTAACACCGAAGAGGGTATTTCACCTATTTATATAAAGCTGATTAATTGTTTTCCGGACGAAGTTTACGAACTGTTACGGCTGTCTGCCACATTTCGCTTTCAC
>OGEQ01002097.1_pt1 | contig 14288 bp, 7 predicted proteins | sample 1570731 | NCBI WGS metagenome assembly OGEQ01 (sample SAMEA2582132, study PRJEB24529) | metagenome | biome: Human gut stool | place: China | collected 2011
TTCCTACCATCTTGAGGGCCTGCTTCACCTTTTTCTCGATCACGACAGCCGGAAGTTTTTTCAGCTTCAAGCCGAAAGCGATGTTATTGAAGACATTCAGATGAGGGAAAAGAGCGTATTTCTGAAATACAGTATTAACTGGACGTTTATGAGGGGGTGTTTGCGTAATTTCTTTCCCCGCAATGGTTATTATACCCTCAGAAGCTGTCTGGAATCCGGCAATCAGACGCAACAATGTCGTCTTCCCGCAACCGGACGGACAGACAAATTCACATCATTCAATACGGCCTTGTCTCCAAAGAATTTAGACACATGCTCCACACCAATGATGCAGTCAGATTTTTGCATAGACAGATTCCCCTTTACCAATACTGATTAAACATATTTCCGCTTCTTCACGTAAAAAGCGGCACAAAGGTAACAATTAATTGATAATTGAGAGTTGAAAATTGAAAATTACGGTAGAGTCTTGCTCTTAGGCAACACCAGGTTCAAAAAGACTCCCAGTAAAGCCGAAAGCCCGATACCGGCCATCGTGAAACCGCCAAATTCAATGGCAGCACCACCAATCCCGAAAGTCAGGATCAATGAGACGATGATCAGGTTGCGAGTGTCGCCCAGATTGGTCCGATTCTGGATCAAGCTGTTGATGCCGACAGCGGCAATCGTTCCGAACAGCAGCAACATGATGCCCCCCAACACGGCGGCGGGAATCGATTTAAGCAACGCGCTGACCTTCCCAAACACAGAAAAGATGATACCGCTTACGGCAGCAATACGGATAACGGCCGGGTCTGTAATCTTTGTCAGCGAAATAGCTCCTGTCACCTCCGAATAGGTCGTGACGGGAGGACCGCCGATCAATCCGGCGACGATACATGCCAGGCCGTCTCCCAACATCGTGCGGTGAAGTCCCGGATCTTTTACGAAATCCTTGCCCGTCACCTCGTTGATTGCGTACACATCGCCTATATGTTCGATCACCGGAGCAATCGTCACCGGAATCATAAAAATAACCGCTTCCCACGACAATGAAGGCTTTACAAATTGCGGAAATGCAAACCAAGGAGCTTCTATCACAGGCTTGAAGTCGATCAAGCCGAACAGACTCGCAGTCAGATACCCGACGATGATTCCACAGAAGATAGGGATCAATCTCAACATTCCCCGACCCAACATAGAGGCGAGAATAGCGGAAAGCAGGGCTACCAGCGCCAACGGCCAGTTCTCTTTTGCCATATCCACAGGCTGGCACGTTATAAAGTGAATGCTAAGAACAACCACCGGCGGAAAAAGCCGCTTAATAAAACCGATTCCTCTCCACCGGACCAACAAGCTCATCAACCCATAGACGGTCCCCACAGCCACCAGGCCGGACATCGTACCGGGCAACCCATACAATTCCGTCGCCTTTATGATAGGCGCCACAAAAGCGAAACTGCTTCCCAGAAAAATAGGAACTTTCCCTTTCGTCACCAAATGAAAGATCAACGTGCCGATACCAGCAGTAAAAAGGGCGGTAGAAGGATCAAGGCCAACCAGCAAAGGAACGAGAACAGTCGCACCAAACGCCACAAAAAGGAACTGAACGCCAACAACCGTTTTCTGAATGGGGTTCAGGGGTTTCATATTATCCATTCGTTCTTTATTTACTTTTTGCAAATATAATATAATCCAGACATCCAGCAATTCAATTCACTCACCTATTTTTTATAATAAGCAGCCGTTCATAATCCACCCCTTACTTTTAACTTAGTGCAACCCGGATAAAAAGTCCCGCCGTAAATTAAAACACGGCGGGCCGTCTCTACGTTTTTTTCCAGTTTACAATCAAAAAACGACCTACCCCTACTTGGGACTCTTCAATTCCAGGAATGCAGTCGGCAGGCCTTCCGATTTAACAGCAACCACGCTATTACCCTCGTTCCGTTTGATACGGATCAGGGCACGACCATTATACGCCTGTACTTTACGACTACCGGTCGAAGTTCCTAAATTGCAGATCAGGCTGCCATCTCCGGCAATCTCAAACGTAATCTGCTTTTTGGAGCTGAGACAACGGATGCCGTTTTTATCGATCAGTTGTACCTGTACCAAAGCCGTATCTCCCTCTTCGGAAAGCAAGCTCACTTGGCAAGCGGCTTCTTTATCCCATTTAGCAGTCTGGTATTCCTGACGAATGACATCAGAAACCTCCTTCTTCTCCTTTTTCTTTACACCGACAGCCCGTATTTCGTTCATGCCTTCCTGATAAACACAATTCCAGCGCAACCCGGCAGCCGGGTAATCCTGACTATTACGCCGTTTCACACCCTGGCTCACACCATTGACAAAAAGCTCCACTTCGTCGCAGTTAGAATATACCAAGATTTCCTTGCGGTCATCTTTTCCACCCCAGCGAACCGGCCAGGTATGACCGTAGATATGGATCATCGGCTTCTCCGTCCAGTAAGACTGGAACACATAGTAGCTTTCTTTCGGAGTAAAATCGCGTTCAACCACCCCCTTCTGATTGACATAAGGGACAGGATTGTCGGGACGGACCGGAGTCGAAAAATCTTTAAAAGGCCAGTAGGCTGTACCGGTCAGCCACGGCATCGTCTCCTGCTCTTTCAGATGCCAGTCGATCAGACGGACCACATAACTTTCCGACCAATCGCCATCGCGCGAAGCACGTGGAACGCCACCATATAAGGAAGCATCGCCGGCACGTTCATCACCGCCCTTTCCTGCCTCGATGTTCTTCAGATTATAAAAAGCATCTTCCGAATGACGACGGGCATGGCTGTCACCTCCCCACTCTACATGCAGGAAGTGTTTTACCTTCTGCATCTCCTGTTCTGAGATCGATTTATAATCGGTAAAGACACCCCGATACCAACCAGCCCAGATAGAAGGTGAATAGACATCAACAATATCATTACAAAATTCACACCGGCGGATCGCCGTCATACGTGTGTCGTCTAAACGGTGCGCCATGTCGTGCAACTCTTTCATGAAAGCACGGATCGCACTCTTGTCGAACGTATTGAAATCGTTAGGCCAGTCATTCTCATTACCCAACCCCCAGATGATGACAGCCGGATGATTATGATGCTGGACGATCATATTAGCAAGCATCCGACGGGCTTGTTTTTTGTAGACATCGCCTCCAAGACCGCCCCGACACCAAGGAATTTCTTCCCATACCAGAATGCCCAATTCGTCGCAAAGGTCCAGAATGATTTCAGATTGTTGGTAATGTCCTAAACGGATAAAGTTCACGCCCATATCTTTCATCATCCGCATTTCACGACGCATCATATCTTCCGTCATGGCTTGTGCCACACCAGCGTGATCCTCATGGCGATGCGTACCTCGCAACAGCAAATGTTTGCCGTTCAGGAAGAATGGACCTTTGTCCTTAAACTCCGTATGGCGGAAACCGAAGCGTTCTTCCGTCGTGAAAGTCTGATCCGGTGTCTTTACAGTCAACTCGCAAGTATAGAGTTGTGGCACATCCACGTCCCACAATACCGGATTCTTGATCTTCATCTTTGCTAAAAGCTGGTCACCCAAAGGAAGTATTCCTTCCAGTGTTTTCGAGAAGACTGGTTTACGGTCCACATCGTAAACGGAAACGGTCACATCCGCCTTCCTTATATCTTCCGGATTATAAAACGAAGTTTTCACCTTCAATATACCTTCTTTCAAGTTAGAAGAGAGGGAAGATTCCAAATGAATCTGTTCAAAAGAAACTTCAGGCAGGTACACCAAGTTCAAATACCGGTACAGACCACCATAGATATTGAAATCAGCCAGATCGGATGGTATCATTTCCAGATCACGTGAATTATCGCAACGGATCGACAAAGGTACTTTCCCTTTGAAACGTTCCGCATCTTTACTGCCGAGAAATGCTTTTACCGCATCCGTAATATCGACATTCCAACTGTCATAACCGCCAACATGGCTACCGACATGAGTCGTATAGACATAGACATCCGTCTTCTGTCCCGCCCCGTCGAAATCGAGTACGATCCGCCCGTTCCGATAGGGATTGTCTATCGCCAGCAAAGTTTTATACCATCCCGGACCTTCATAATAATTCACGTCCGGATCAACAGCATCTTCGGCATTAAAACAATGAGGTAACGTAACAGGCTGCCAGATGGGAACCGCCTCCGAACTGCCGGGTGCGGCAGGACGTACAGCCTCCCAGATTCCCCCCAAATCACCTTTCAGATATTCCCAATTGTTCGTCAGCCGAATCTTATTCATAGCAGGCACTTTCGCCACAGCCGACAGAACGGACAAACACAATAAGCATGCAACAAACAAGTACTTCATATTCTAATATTCAATTTAAAATTCAATTAATTTTACAAGAGAGCAGTTCCTTCTTTTTCCAATTTGGCTTTTCGCAACAAGGCTTCCAGATAGTAATAATCCGCATATACGATCGGCACATCCACTTCCGAACCGTGAGTCTTGGAACCGGTACTATGCAAAAGCAGGAAACCACAGTCTTTCCCTACACTTGCCCGATAACGGTTCGTCAGATTTTCCAATATCCTATCAGCCCTATCCACATATCCGGTTCTATTCGTTTCATCATACATACTCAACTCGTAAAGAGCAGAAGCCGTAACGGTGGCCGCCGATACATCACGCGGCTCGTCCGGTATTCCTGGAGCATTATAATCCCAATAAGGTATCAAATCGTCCGGCAATGTAGGATTGGAGAAAATATAAGAGGCAATTTGTTTGGCACGTTCCAAAAATTCAGGCAATCCAGTTTCTCGATAGCACATCGTATAGCCGTACAATCCCCACGCTTGTCCACGCGACCAAGCCGAAGCATCGGAATACCCCTGATGGGTGTTTTTATGCAAGACTGCGCCGGTCAACGTATCATAGTCGATAACATGATAGGAACTGTAGTCCTTACGAAAATGATTCTTCATCGTAGTACGGGCATGGTCGACTGCAACCTGGTAGAAAATGGAATCGCCATTCGTACGGAAAGCCCAGAAAAGTAGTTCCAGATTCATCATATTATCGATGATTACGGGATACTGCCATTTATCCCTGTTATGATCCCAGGAACGGATACAACCCACTTTTGGATTGTAACGTCTGATCAGGGTGTAGGCAGACTGCAACAGAATATCCTTATAACCAGAATCCTGAGTCAACCGATAACCGTTACCATAGCTACAATACATTTTAAAGCCCATATCGTGGGTACTCCCATTCCATTTCTCCTGTTCAAGCAGTTCAGTCTGTTTCCTGGCCTTCTCCTTCCAAAAATCATCTTTAGTATATTCATACATATACCAAAGTTCGCCTGGGAAAAAACCGCTTGTCCAATCATGGGATGCCACCATGCGCAGGAAACCGTTCGGATCGATATTGCGAGGATTGGCAAGCAGCTTGTCCGTACTTTTATAAACCGAATCCATTTCCACGAATGCATGTTTCAACTGTATATCGGCAAAATCAAAATTCGAACTGATAATATCCCTCTTGTCCAAAGCACAGGAACTACAGACAAGCAGAAAAACAAAAAAAAGAATTTTCAGTTTCATTTTGTCCATTTTGTGTTATAAGAAGGGGTATGAAATCATCAGTCATTCCATACCCCAAGATTATTTAAACCTACTCAAAAATTTTCTTACAAATTCGGATTGATCAATGAATCATGCTCCGGACAAGGGAAATACAACCGTTCTTCCGTTACATTCTTCACCTTTTCAGGAAAATTTTTCTGGAAATATTCCTTCATTACCGTCAGATAAGTGCCCCAGCGAACCAAATTGAAACGATAGATCCGTTCGTGTGTCGTCTCTAACGTCCATTCTTTTTGGATTGCCTGACGGAAAGTCTCTTTAGACAAACCGGACAAGTTATCCAAACCGGCACGTACACGCAGTTGATTCACGGCATCATAAGCTGCAGCCGTCGGACCATTGGCTTCGTTTTCCGCTTCGGCAAAGATCAGCAAGACATCGGCATAACGGATGATAGGAATGTACATATCCGTACGCTTGTTACGCTGTGAGAAATTTTCACGACCTCCATCACACCATTTCTTTCCATGTGGATACGGACTACCGAAATTCTCAGTCGTATAGGTTTTATTATCAACTGTACTGACAATTTCGGTCAAGAAGGTAGCGGCTTTCCGTTTATCCTTATAGGATTGTTTCGTATAAAAGAATCCCCATCCTGATTCGGACCCGATACTGGTCGGACGCCACTCGGCTCCACACTGGTTATCTCCTAACCCATCTGCAAAATTCAGGGCAAAGATCGATTCTTTGTTATACCGATTGTTGACCAGCCAAAGATCGGCATAATTTTCTTCCAGCTTAATACCGTAAGTAGCGGCATTATCAATGACTTCCTTCGCTTTGGAAGCCGCCTTCGCCCACATGGTATTGTCTTTAACCTGTTCACCGGCCATCGTGATATAAACCCATGAAAGCAAAGACTTGGCGGCAGCGACAGTCGGACGTTCCGTTCCAGAATCCCATTTTACGGGAAGATTGGCTTCTGCATATTCCAAATCTTCAACAATCTTATTATATATTTCTTTAGCCGGTGTCTTTGTCATGTTATTCGCACTGGTAAAGTCATTCACCGGCGTGTCCAGATAAATAACATCATTAAAGATACGCACCAGATAGAAATAGGACATCGCACGCATATAACGGGCAGCTGCGACATAACGTGTCTTGACCTCATCCGAAACTTTCGAAGCATTCGGAACTTTTTCGATCATGATGTTAGAAGCATTGATACAAGCATAAAATTGCTGCCAGGGCTTATAAAGGCTCTCGTTATCGCTTTGCCAAGTCAAAGAGTTCATTTCATCGCGAGCCACATTATTGGCTGTAGCACTGACAACAGCATCAGTCGTTGCTTCGGCTATAAAGTTAATATGACGTTCGAAGTTGTTGCTACGCCAATAAGACAGCGATCCCATCAGCAGCATATTGCATTCAGCCTCCGTGTTCGGTAAGTTTTCAGGCGAGAGGAAATCTTTCGGTTCTTCCGACAAGAAAGACTCGCAACTACTCATCAATAGCATCAGGGAGCACACCCCTGCAACTGCTTTATATATATATGTTTTCATTTTCGTCTTTATATTAATGGTTCAATTATAATGTAAGATTCAATCCGAAGGTATAAGAGCGGGTTGCCGGATAACTACCACCGTCAAAACCTAAGTTATAGTTACCTGTACGGGAACTGACTTCAGGGTCATAACCGGAATAGCCGGTAATTGTAAATAGGTTCTGTCCGCTCAGATAGAAACGTAAGTTAGAAATGCCCCATTTGGATGTAACTGATTTAGGAAGAGTATAGCCGAACGTCAAATTTTTCAAGCGAATATAAGATCCATCTTCCACAAAACGAGATGAAGACGGACCCACACCCTTGTTAAATGCCTGTTGCGTATTCGAAGTTCCTTCACCTCTCCAGGAATCCTTTACAAACGCAAAAGCATTTCCGGTATTGTTCGAGTTGCTCGGTAATTCGCTGAAAGTCACTTTCAACAAATTATAGACATCATTGCCATAGGTTCCCTGAAACATAAAGCTCAGATCAAAATTCTTATACGAAAAGTCATTACCAATACCAAAGATAAAGTCCGGGTTAGCATTACCGATGATCGTACGGTCTTCAGTCGTAATCTTGTTATCACCATTCAAATCCTTGAACTTCACGCTACCGACATCATCTTTTGTCAGCCCCAACGCCTTGGCTTCTGCCTCATTCTGATAGATACCGTCAAAGACATATCCGTAGAAGTTCCCCAACGGCTCACCGACCTTCACAATACCAGTTTCATTGAAACCAGCTCCCAAAGCACCTCCGGAACCATTTGTATAAAAGTATTCATCATCGCCAAGGTCAAGCACTTTTTCCCGATTCAAAGCGATATTCAAAGAAGTAGACCACTTGAAGTCACCCACTAAATTCTGTGTATTCAGAGAAAATTCCCAACCTTTATTGGATTTACTACCGATGTTCTGTGTCTGTGAAGAATAACCTGTATAGTACGGAAGGATCTTGTCATAATGCAGATCGACTGTCTTTTTATAATAATAATCCGCAACCAAAGATATACGTCCGCCCAATACGCTCAAATCAATGCCTATATCCGTCTGTTTAGTTGTTTCCCATTTCAAGTCGGGATTCGGTACACGACCTGGAACAAGAGCCACTGCAGAACTTCCGTTCAGGACATAACTGGTCGTACTGAAACTAGCCAACGACTGATAGGCTGTAATCGCCTGGCTACCTGTTTCACCATAGCTGGCACGCAGTTTCAGGTTCTGTATCCAAGAAATGTCTTTCATAAAATCTTCCTCACTGATACGCCATCCCAAAGCAGCAGAAGGAAAATATCCCCATTTATTATTCTTCGCAAACTTGGAAGAACCGTCAGCACGGAAACTAACAGATGCCAAATATTTACCTTTATAAGCATAGTTCACACGGCCCAACCAAGAAGCAATGGCAGAATGGTTTCCACCGGAAGCGACAGACAACAGACTGCTATTGGCAAGTCCCATATTCCAATAACCAAGCGATTCGATGTCGAACCCTTTACCACTGCTGTTATTGTTGAAATAATCGGAAGCCTCAGCAGTAAAACCGGCAACAACATTCAAAGAGTGATCTTTATTGAATGTCTTGGAATAAGTCAACGTGTTTTCACCAAGCCAGTTTGTGGTTTCCTGATCGTTCATGTAAGCATATCCCTGCCCTTTATAAGAAAGAAGATTCTCTCCGGAAGTAAACTGGCGTTGTTTACGGTCGCTATATGTGTAAGTCCAAGCTGTCTTAAATTTCAAGCCGTTCAAGATTTCCCATTCCAGAAAAGCAGTACCCTGAAAATAATTACGGAATTTATCCACAACCTGATCATTAATCAGAGCTACCGGATTATTCATCTGTGCTCCATCCTTTAGCGGACCGCTAAGGCTGCCGTCTTCCTTGTAGACAGGGACCAATGGCCCAAAACCTAAAGCAGAGAACGTGACACCACCACCATCAGAACCGTTCATCTGATTGACACTGGCGTTGGAAGACGACGAACGGGAAGCATTGATAAGAGCTCCGACCGTCACCTTCTTTCCCAGTTTCTGTTCGATATTGGCACGTATGCCGGCACGATTGAAATCAGAGTTCTTCACAATACCCTGATGCATCAAGTAGTTACCAGACAAACTATAGCGTGTCGTTTCTGTTCCGCCACTTACAGACAACGAATGGCCCGTGATAGGGGCCGTACGGAACACTTCACCCTGCCAGTCGGTATTATTCAAGTTATTAGGATCTATCCACTCCGGTATTTTCAATGCTGTCGTAGGATATTTCTCCTGTGCTTCTTTCAATAAGCCATATAGTTCCTGACCATTCAGCATATCCATTTTCTTTGATACCTGCGAAAGCGAAACATAACCACTATAAGAAACGGTCGGTTTACCAGTCTGCCCACGTTTGGTCGTCACCATGATGACACCATTCGCTCCGCGGGAACCGTAAATAGAGGTAGAAGAAGCATCTTTCAATACTTCGATAGAAGTAATGTCATTCGGGTCTATCAAAGAAAGGTCACCACCGAGAACACCGTCAATCACAACCAACGGAGCATTTTCGCCTTTCAAGGAGTTACCGCCACGAATAATAATGTTAGGCGATTCACCTGGTGCAGCCACACTATTCTGTACCATCACACCGGCCATCTGTCCTTGCAAAGCCTGATCGGTACGTGATATGGACAATTTTGTCAGATCATCGCCTTTCACAGAAGAAAGAGCTCCAGTCACGTCACTTTTCTTTTGTACGCCATAACCGACCACTACCACTTCGTCTAATGCTTCGGAATCTTCTTTCAGAATAATGTTCAGAGGAGCATTGCCTTTTACTTTTACTTCCTGCGATTCAAATCCAATGTAAGAGATAACCAATGTACAACCGGCAGGAGCTTCAAAAGAAAAGTTTCCGTCTATATCGGTGACGGCACCGATTGTCGTACCTTTTACAAGGACATTAACCCCTAACAGAGGTTCACCATTCGAGTCTTTTACCACCCCTTTCACAACAGATGACTGCAAGACTTCATTCACGATAGCCGAACTTTCTGCATTCGCCCTGCCAGGCAGAGCAGCCGAAGTCAGGCACAATGTCATGCACAGAGCACAACCTTTCATGTACGTGTAATTCATAATATTGTTATTAAGATTGAAACTTTTTGTGTTTTTCTTTAGTTGCAAATGTATGAGATGGCGGTTTCGATCTATTTAAAATTTATCTCTTTTACTTTAAAATTCAGTTCTGGCAAAAAATTAAAAACCCGCATTCAAAGCGGGTTTCAGAAAATAGATACAATATTGAAAGAAAATAGATCCATTTTTTAAACCGTTTTCATAGCCACAATAACGGATGTCGGATCGGCAAGTTACGGATTACCTCATCGTTTGTCGGAAAATGTTCCAAACTTTTCCAAATTTCCAGATAAGTCCTATTAGATGTGTTACAAATACTGAATAAAAGGGCAGGCTGGGCAACCGGCCATTCATCCCAAAACATGACATCTTCGGCAAAAGGCCAGCTCGATTTATCTGCTATATACGGGAATAGCCAAGCAACCGCCTTTTACATATTGCGACCGTCGTCCATCGAGTACTGCCACAAATCATCTTCCCCGTCCGAAAGAATATGGCAGATCGTAGCCATGGCATCCAGATTGAACAAGGAATAGCCGTACGGTTTCGTCCGTTTCAGTTCAAGCGGAAAACTGCCGTCCTCCGCCATCTGTGAAGGAAGCAGAACAGACCTGTAACGGTTCCGGCAAAAGTCGAGAATCTCCTTATCGCCGGTATATTTAGCATACTGGGCTACCTGCATCACCCAACAAGTTCCATGATTGTTTTTAGCATTCATCTCGTCTACCCCGTAAGGATGCGTTGTCAACCATTTCAGATAATCGGAAAACCAAGTACGGCTACCAGCCACATCCTCGACAGCAAGAACGCCGGCCTCTTCCATCTTGATAAGGGATTGCACGACCTCCAAGAGATGGATCGTATCGATGATACCGATCCCCCGTCCTGTCACGATCCCTTTGATCGCCTGCGCGTATTGCAGGTCTGGATTCATCCGAGTTTCGGGGGCGATGAACCAGGCGCGGATATGCTTAACCGCTTGCCGAATATATTTCTCGTCTTTCGTCACCAGCCAGGCGGAGGTCAAGTCGCCAACCAGCGAACTGAAGCGGATCATGGCATGACGGTGAGCAACAAAGTTATCGGGATTTGTCTGCCCATCCCGACGTATATAGGCACTATCCGGATTTATCGGATTGGGCCACCAATAATCGCCTTCGGAGTAGAAATCATGAATCCCTCCGGCACTCCTTTCCGCTCTATATGCAGTAATGGTCACAGGTTCTTCTGCCAAGGCTTTATCTCCACGAATAACAATTTCAGTTCGGAGTAAATCCGTCACTTCTTCCTTTAAAGAATGATCTCTCTTGCATTGGCAAAATAACAAAAAAATAACATAAAGTAATAATTTATACATGATATAGATTTTTTTTATTTTGTTGCACATATTCGGTCGGCGACATGCCGTACATCGCTTTGAAACAAGTAGCAAAATAAGCATGGGAATTGAAACCGATATTGGCAGAAACTTCAGATATGTTCATATCCGTTTCCAGCAGCATTCTTGCAGCAATCTCAAGACGTTTGTTACGGATCAAATCCACCGGCGAAAGGTCGGTTATCGCTTTCAGCTTCCTATAGAAGTTGGCACGTCCCATACCGACTCCTTTACATAGAATCTCCACATTCAACCCCGGATTGGAAAGATTCTGCTCAATCACCCCGAACAATTTTTGCATAAATGTATCGTCCGCCGATGTCGTCTCGAAACCCAATGACTCCAACGAAAATTTTTTCCCATACAATTCCTTCAACCGTTCACGAGAAGCCAAGATATTCCGAATACGACACAGCAGGACCTCCATATTGAAAGGCTTCACGATATAATCGTCCGCACCACACTGAAATCCCTCTTTGATATGCATCACCATCGATTTCGCCGTAATGATGATAACCGGGATATGTCCGGTCCGCAAATCCTGCTTGATCTCCGAACAAAGTTGCAAGCCGTCTTTTTTCGGCATCATAATATCGCTTACCACCAGATCCGGCAAGGTTTCTGCAATTTTATTGAAAGCATCTACCCCGTTCTCCGCTTCAAGCACATCGAAATAAGGTTCGAGATGTTTGCAGATATACCGACGGACATCCGGATTATCTTCGGCCAATAACAAGGTATAACGCTGACCGGAAACAGGCAGCTGTTCCTGCATATTGTCAGGGACTTTGGATTCATCCTCAGCTACTTCAATTCCTCCATAGGGATTCCTCGCAGAAGAGTCATCTTCTGCAAATTGCTCATGAGCATATACTTCGCGGTTTACCGGAATCAAGACACGGAATACAGCCCCTTTTGGTTTGTTGTCTTCTACCCATACAACCCCTTTATGCAATTTCACGATAGAGAGTACCAGACTCAACCCTATACCAGTTCCAGCCGTATTCGACTCACTTTCATCCGTTCCCTGGTAAAAAGGGGAAAATATATGAAACTTGTCGGAATCGTCTATCCCTTTCCCTGTGTCTTCTACAGACAGACAAACATATCGAGAAGTCCCCCGAACTTCCCCACTTATCCTGCCGGGAAATTGCTCCTGCAATCCGGCAACTGCAAACGAATGGTTATCGACTCATCCGGAGCCGTATGTTTGAAAGCGTTCGACAAAAGATTGAAAAATACCTTCTCCAATAAAACACGGTCGAACCACGCATCTATTCCCGACTCATCGGATTCCAAACGAAAGATAATCCGTTCCTTGACCGCAATCTGATTAAAGGCAATATATATCTCCTGCGTAAACAGATACAGATCATTATGCGAAACACGTAGTTGCAGGTTACCACTCTGGTTCTTCCTCAGATCCATTAACTGGTTCACCAGCAACAAAAGACGCTGGGCATTTCCATAGACTAGACGCAACGAACCTTTCAGGTTCGGGTTCATATCTACCCGTTGCAACACCTCTTCCAAAGGAGACAGGATCAACATCAACGGTGTACGCAATTCATGCGAAAAATTGGTAAACATGCGTATTTTGGACTGATGGAACTCCTCCTGCCGCTGCTGCTCCTTCTGCTTTTCGACCAGGTCCTGTTCCAGCTTACGTTTCATATGCAGATAATACCAGACCACATAAAAGATGCCACCTATAATCAACAGATACAACATATAGGCATACCAGGTCTGCCAGAATGGAGTCCGAATATGAATCGACAACGACCGCCCTTCATCGTTCCAAAGACCGTCGTTATTGGAGGCGCGAACACGAAAAACATAATCTCCCGGTTTCAAGTTCGTATAGAAAGCCTCCTTTCGAGAACCAGCATCATTCCAGTCCGTATCATACCCTTCTAGCATAATCAAGATCTATCGCCTGCGTATAATCAAGAACTTTATCGAGCAACCCCGAAGGGTCGCCGGGAACAACCGGTTTATTGTTAACCGTAAAAGAGGTCAGTACGACCGGAGGTATAAAACGGTTTTCTATCAACCGTTCAGGGTAAAAGGAGACAAGGCCGTTGCTTCCGCTGAAATAGATTCGGTCACCGGGCAATTTGATGCCGCCTTTCATGCTGAATTCATTAACTGGGATCTCGCTTCTACCCATATAATTGGTAAACTGGCGCGATTCAGGATCGTAGGCAGAAATACCGTTACCGGTACTGATCCAAAGTTTCCCGTCGTCTCCGGGAATTATCGAATTGATATTATCGTCGCTCAGCCCCTCGACGGCCGTCAACCACTCCATAATGCCTTTTTCTTCGTCAAAGCGACAAAAACCTCCACCGAAAGTACCGATCCAGATTCGCCCCTCCCTATCCTTTACGATATTACTTACCTGGTCGTTGTATAACTTCCGGGAACCTTCCTCACGAGTATTATATTTTATCAACTTATGCGTATGGGAATCGTAGAGCGCCAGTCCGCCGGTATGCATACCTACCAAATAAACACCGTCCCGTATCTCCAGGAAACTGCGTACACTTGGCAACAAGGCGAAAACAGAATCCGACGGAGCGATCCTGCCGTCCGGAAACACACGGACAATTCCCGTGTTGTCTGTCGTTCCCAACCACAATGCACCATCACTGCAACGCGTGATCGTATAAATACTAACCTCC
>OGEQ01002102.1_pt1 | contig 14250 bp, 13 predicted proteins | sample 1570731 | NCBI WGS metagenome assembly OGEQ01 (sample SAMEA2582132, study PRJEB24529) | metagenome | biome: Human gut stool | place: China | collected 2011
ATTTGCTATTACTCACCACCTGAAGAGGTGGGAGTCTTCTCGACTGAGATAAAAAGGAGAGACCATATATGTGTACAGCCGCAACTTACAAAACCGCCGATTTCTACTTCGGCAGAACCTTAGATTATGAATTTTCTTACGGGGACGAGGTAACCGTCACACCTCGCAACTATCCACTTACTTTCCGCCACGCAAGCGCGGTTTCGACCCACTATGCCATCATCGGCATGGCACATGTGGCAGGGGATTATCCGCTTTATTATGATGCTTTTAATGAGAAGGGGCTTTGCATGGCGGGACTGAATTTCGTCGGCAATGCCTCCTACCAGAAGCCGCAGGAGGATCATGACAACATCGCACAGTTTGAGTTCATCCCCTGGATTCTCAGCCAGTGCGCGTCCGTGAAAGAGGCTCGCGTCCGCCTCGCCCAGATGGTACTGACCGACACTCCATTCAACGAGCAGTTTGCCCCGGCGCAGCTTCACTGGATTCTTGCCGATAAAAATGAATGCATCGTCATCGAGCCGATGGCGGATGGACTGCATATCTACGACAATCCGGTGGGTGTCCTGACAAACAATCCACCGTTCCCGCAGCAGCTGTTCTCCCTCAACAATTACATGAACTTGTCCCCGAAGCAGCCGCAGAATACATTTTCTGCCGATCTGCCGCTTACAACCTACAGCCGCGGCATGGGCGCTCTCGGACTTCCGGGAGACCTCTCCTCCGCTTCCCGGTTTGCACGGGTCGCTTTTACAAAATCAAATGCCCGCTCCGGCGCATCCGAGCTAGAAAGTGTCAGCCAGTTTTTCCATATCCTAGGTTCGGTTGACCAGCAGCGCGGATGCTGCGAGGTCTCCGATGGAAAATATGAAATCACACTCTACACCTCCTGCTGCAACGCGGATAAGGGGATTTACTACTACACGACATATGAAAACCATCAGATCACGGCAGTGGATATGAACCGGGAGAACCTGGACGGGGAGACTCTTTCAAGATTTCCGCTGGTACAGGGGGAACAGATACGGTGGGAGAATTAGGACGAAGCATTTTCTTCTATCCTCTTCTTCACGCATGGCAGGCAGCCCACCGTATGAAGACTCCGGACACACGTTCCTATAAAGCAAAAAGCAGGGAGAGGAAATATTCCGCAAACATTTCCTCTCCCTGTTCAAGCCGAACGGCCGACATCAATAAACCGGATATACGTATTCATCCTCTGCCGCCTCTGCTTTTTCTACCTTCAAGACCTGAATCTCCATTCCTTTCTCTTCATCATAATGATAGGTTCCTGTGACTGTCACCCATTCATCCTGTGAAAGAGTTTCCGCCTGATCCCAGATACACAGCGGTCCGCAGGGCTGCAGATCTGCCACACAGCAGCTCATCAGCATACGGATCAAGCCAAACTGCCCCACTGTGAGTGTATCATCCCGGTAAACAGTTCCATGCATCTGGATTTCATATCCTTCGTACATCTCCGGATAATAGCTGAGCTGCACCAGCCACGGATAAAAACTGGCACCATCCACGACAATCCGCCTGTTTTTTGTATCCAGCCCAGGAGGCGTTTCGATCCTTTCTGAATCTTCCTGTGCTCCTGCTGTTTCATCTATATTGCCGCCCTGTGTTTCTTCTAGGGATTCTGTCCCGTCATCAGACGAGCCGGTATACATATCCGCTGCCTGTGTCACTGCCGCTTCACTCTCGCCAGACACAGCCTGCTTATCCGTCTTCTCATTCTGTCCGCTTTCTTCTCTCGGACGCCCCGCCTGTACCAGTCCCTGGCTGGAATAGGACATATTCCCCGATGCCCCCAGCGCCTGATATGGCAGCTGCAGCGCCATGAGTGGGATTAGAAGAACCAGCGTCCGGTTCAGATGCTGCCGGTATTCCGGTATCCCGGTCCGGGCAAAGCAGGAAAATGCCCAGACTGCCATTACCAGCGCCGCAAAATACAGATACCCTTTCATCCTGGGAGTCACAAAGAGAAGATACTGGCCTGTATACGCCATCCAGAAGAGTTTCAGTCCAAAGAGGAGGCTTATCACTGCCTCAATGAGTGCCCCCGGATTGATATAATGCCTTCTCATCCTGCCATTCCTCCTCCCAGAAGTCCTGCTGTAAGCACCACTCCAAAGCAGACTGCAAATACCGTAAGCGCCAGCCTGACAATAAACGATGCTTTAAAATATCCTCGCAGCATCATCACGTTTTTGATATCCATCATGGGTCCAAATACGAGAAATCCAAGAAGCGGAACCGTTGAAAAAGTTCCCGCCATGCTTCTCGCCACCACTGCATCCGAGGACGAGCACAGAGAAAGCAGAAATGCCAGCAGAATCGCCGCAAACAACGCCACCGGAAGGCAGGAAGCCCCCCATTCTTTTAAAACTCCCAGATTCACCGCCTGAAACAGGGTGGATACCGCAATTCCCACAACCAGATACCTGGCAACCGAGTAAAATTCCATGCGGGCATGCCACAAAAATTGTTCTGCCCTGCCCAGCCTTCCGCTTCTGCTCTCCCGATAGCAGCCACAGGTACAAAATGAAGTGTTTCCAGCTTCTCCTTTCAAATAATCCGTCGGTTTCCGGATGAAAAAGCTGGTGCCAATCAAAAAGGAACAGAGGATTCCCAGACCGGTCCGGTAAAAAACTGCCCGAAAACTCCCATTAAAAGCATAATACGTTGAAAGAAGTACAACGGGATTTACAATTGGTGCTGCCGTCATAAAACAGATGGCAGCCGGAAGCGGAACCCCTTTTTTCAGTAATCCTTGGAAAACAGGGATCGACGCACAGTCACACATCGGCAAAAAAAATCCGGCTCCAATTCCCATTCCCATCGCAAAGACCGGATTAGACGGAAATATCCGCTCCAGAACCCCTACCGGAATGAAGACCTGAATGGCCGAGGAAATCAGGACACCCAAGAGTAAAAATGGGACCGCCTGCAAAAACACTCCCATAAAAATAGTAAAATAGCGGATCAACGGCACGCCTCGCTGTTCTGCCAGTGCCACTACCATCAGTAAAAAACAGGCAAGCAGCGCAAAAGCGAGCCATTCTAACAGCGGGCTTCCCTTCTGTTTTCCCAATTCATCCAACAGGGCTTCTTTTGAATATTCCCAGACTTCTGTCGATGGCGCCAGTGCTTTGCACATATGCTCCAACTGCTTTACCGCGTTTTCATCTTCCGTATTTCTCAAGTAAATCACATCACTAGAAGCTACCTGTGAAATCGGACCTTCCCCGGTCTGTCCAAGCATCATTCCCGCCATTTCCACATCTGCCAGATACATTACCCTTTCGATATGAATCCTTCGTCGGAGCGCATTGGACAGGAGAAGTTTCTCCAGTGTTCCAAAACGTTCCATTCCGTTCCACTCCACCCAGATCTCTTCATAGCGGTGGATTTCAAGCTCCACCTCCACTCTGTCTGCTACCTCTTCCAGATGTGTCTCCAGCTCATCCCGATCCCAGCTCCGGATTTTCCAACTGCACCTCTCTGCCTCCTTTGTATCCAGTACCTCTTCTCCTTCTTCAAACTGAAAAATCAGTACATTCCGGCAATGTCTGAGACGAAGACTATTTTCTATCAGTTTCGTCTTTCCGCTGCCCAGAAACCCTTCTACGATATAAACCGGTGTTGTCATCGTCCCATCTCCTTTCCTTTGATTCCAAGAGCTGCCACAAAGCACGCGACTTCCAGAAGTACAATTGTACCACCCGGTTTTGTTCCCCAATAGTACGAGATAAACAATCCAAGAATCGTTGTCCCGACCGCTGCCAAAACAGACCACAGAACCGTCATCCGATAACTGTTTCCCATCTGCATTCCAAACGCTACCGGAACCACCAGCATCGAAGAAATAATTAAGGTTCCCACGGTTCTTGATGCGATCGATACGGTACATGCTGTTAAAACAGTAAATAGAAAATTCACCTTACGCACCGGAACTCCCGAGATTCTGGCTGCATTTTCATCAAATCCTATATAAAAAAGTTCCTTCCGAAATAAAATAAGAAGCAGCAGTACCGCTGCGCTGACAGCACATACCCCCAAAAGTTCCGCTGTGCTGATTGACACGATACTTCCAAACAAAAAGCTGTTAAAGTTAGCACTGTTTTTAACAAATCCGGACAATACTCCGGCAAGACCTATTCCAGCAGACATAACGATCGCAATCGCATTTTCTGAATACCGGGGAAGACGACGCCGAATCGCCTCAATTGCCAGCGCTGCCACCACACAGATACCGCCTGCTCCGGCTACCGGGTTGATTCCAAACAGCATTCCGATCGCTACCCCTGCTAAAGAAGCATGGGCCAGTGCATCTCCCACCATCGACATCCGTTTAAGTACTACCGTCATGCCAATCAGCGGCGTAATAACAGCCAGCAAAATTCCTACTAAAAATGCCCTCTGCATAAATCCATACTCGAAAATACTCATTTTTCCTCTACCCCTCCTTCTTCCATCTTAAAAAAGCGATTTGCTCCGGAAAATACAGCTTGATTTCCGTGGGTAATCAAAAAAATTGTCATCGCCTCTTCTTGATTTCTGCGTTTTAATACCGCTGCCAACTGCCGAAGGGACTCCTGATCCACTCCGACAGCCGGTTCGTCCAGAAGGAGAAGCTGAGGTTTGGAAATCAACACACGTGCCAACATAACCCGTTGCTGCTGGCCACCGGAAAGTTCCCCTATCCGCCGGTTTAACGCATCTTTCATTCCCATTTCTTCCAATGTCCGGCATATTCTTTCCTTTTTATCTTTAACAGCCCACTTTTTCCAGAATGGATGATACATTCCGGTTTCCATGATTTCCTCCACCGTTGCCGGGAAAAATGCGTTGCGGCTGGTTCCATTTTGCGGCATATAGCCGATGCGGATTCGATGAAGCGCTGCTGTCAAAGAATCACTTCCTGCTATCACAACCCTTCCTTTTGCCGACTCCAACTCTCCCGACAATACTTTCATCAATGTGCTTTTACCGCTTCCATTTTCCCCTGTCAGCACTGCATAATCGCCCTGCCGGATTGAAAAATTTAAATTATGTAACACTCTGCGGTTCCCATATTCAAATGAAAGATGATCTACATCCACTATCTTCATGCCCGCTCCCTTTTCTTTACTGATTCAGTGCTTCCACCAATGTCTCAAGATTTGATTCCATTACAGAAAAATAATCCGCCCCTGCTTTTAATTCCTCATCACTAAGCCCTTCTAATGGATTTAACATCTTTGTCTGCGCTCCGATTTCTTTTGCAATCGTTTCCGATATCTTCGGACTTACCAGCTCCTCAAAGAAGATGGTCTTAACCTGATGTTTTTTTGCAAAATCCACAATCTCCTTCATCCGGGCTGCATCCGGTTCTGAATCTGCGGATAATCCTTCGATTCCGCTCTGGTTTAAACCGTATGCCTGGCACAGATACCCAAATGCCTGATGTGCAGCTATCACATCCCGTGTTTTCACATCCGATAATTTTTCCTGATACTCTGCATCCAGATCATCCAGCTTCTTCGCATAGGTCTGGTAGTTTTTCTCATAATACTCCTGATGATCTGGATCCGCTGATACAAGTGCATCTTTTATATTTTCCATTTCCTTCTTCGCATTTTCCGGCGCTAACCACACATGGGGGTCATAGGTAATCTCTTCTGCATGCTCATCCTTCTCTCCGTTTTCTTCCTCCTCATGCTCTGAGCCTTCCAGCAGATCAATTCCCGTAGATGCTTCCACCGCAATCAGGTTTTTATTGTCCAGCGACGTAAGCACATCGGCAGCCCAGTGCTCCATTCCGGCTCCGTTGTATATAAAAATATCTGCCTCTTCCAACTTCTTGATGTCAGAAGCTGCCGGTTCCCAGTCATGAGGTTCCGTTCCCGCCGGCACCATATTCGTCACCTCCACCCGATCGCCGCCTATCTTTTGGGCAAAATCATACATCGGATAAAAGCTCGCCATGACCTTTAACTTGTCTCCATCGATGCTTATTACATCCGTCTCTGTTTCCCCGCTTCCGTCTTTCTCCTCCTGTTCGGTCTCTATATCGGACGATTCCACCGCCCTTCCGGCACAGCCCGTCATCCACACGAGTGCAGAGATTGCTATCATTCCCATAAACACACTTTTCTTTTTCATTCTGTCTGCTCCTTTCAGCTGTAGGTTATCGCATAGCATTTGCAGAAGCACCTGCCTGTCAACAGCAGGCTTTGTGTCTTCTGCTCTACACATTAATAAATGCAAGTAATTTGCGTTTATTAATATAGCACCCTTTTTTTACATCGTCAAGATTAATTTGCAAATGAGTTGCATTTTATTCTTATGCGGCTTGACGCTTCCTCCCTTCACCGCTAAAATAGGAGCTAACAGACAAAGGAGATATTGCCGTATGACTTCGATCCGAAAACCATATACAACCAAAACAAGGACTGAGATTCTCGAATACCTGAAAGAGCACGCTTCCAGCACGGTAAGCGTTGCCGATATACAAAATTATCTGAAAGAAAAACGGGCAGAAACCAATACTACCACCATTTACCGATTTTTAGACAAACTGTGCCGAGAGCACATCGTTATCAAATATCCAGATGCTGAAAATGACAAAGCCGTTTACCAATATGCCGGAGAAGGTGCCCACTGTATGGAGCATCTTCATCTTAAATGTACCCGCTGCGGACGCCTGTTTCACCTTGACTGCGATTTCATGGATGAACTCCGTCAGCATCTCCTAGAAGAGCATGGCTTTCTGCTCCAATGCAGCGGTGATCTGCTGCATGGCCTCTGCCAGGAATGCGCCGCCAAAGAAGGTTCTGAAAAAGAGCTTTAATGTTCCTGCATTTTTTAGTATACTGGTAGCATATGCACACGAATTTACCGGAAAACGGCCGTTTGAGGCGGATTTTCCCATTACCGCATATCAATATCTTTTGGAGGATTTTATCATGTCTGAAATCACAGGACGCAATGTCGGCAAAACCTGCCGCACTCATTACAAAGGAACCTTTAATGACGGAACACAGTTTGATTCTTCCTACGATCGTGGCGAACCCCTTGAGTTTGTCTGCGGTGCCGGTCAGATGATCAAAGGCTTCGATGCCGCTGTCGCTGATATGGAAGTAGGCGAGATGAAAGAGATTCACCTGATGCCGGAGGAAGCTTACGGCATGCCGGATCCGAACGCCATTCTGGAACTGGAGATCGCTAAACTGCCAGGTTCCGAGGAACTGGAAGTTGGACAGCAGGTATACTTAACCAACCAGATGGGACAGCCGTTCCCGGTCAAGGTTATCGCAAAGAATGAGGTAAATATCACGTTTGATGCCAATCATGAGATGGCTGGTAAGGAGCTTAACTTTAAGATTGAGCTGGTTGAAGTAAAATAACCGTAACACAACTGCCCTTACATTATAACAACACGCGCCGTCAGCGCCCATCCCGGGAGCTGGCGGTATTTTTTCTTGACAAATTCTCACTCCTCCGCTATAATTACCCGCGGTAATTATCACAAGTAACTATTTGATAAGGAGACTTTCCATATGACCATCGAAACAATCAAGCGGATGTTGGACGCCTGTTATCAGGGCAAACGAATCCGGGATATGCTTCCGCCGCTGCCGAAGGGAGTCACTTCCTCCTATATTCAATATCTGGATGTCATCCAGTCGCTGGAGCGAAACGGCATCCATGTAAAAATATCGGACATCAGCGATGCGCTGAACCTGCCTCGCCCAGGCGTGACCCGGACTGTCAAGGAGATGGAAGCGGGCGGTTATCTCCAAAAGAAAACCTCGCAGAACGACGGGCGCGTTACCTACATTTCCATCACCGAAGCGGGCAAGACGCTCTCACAGACGTATGACACCGAATACTTCAGCGCGCTCGCCCCGTCTTTAGACACCATTACTGAGGAGGACGCCCGCCAGATGATTCAGACGATGGAGACATTTTATCAGATTATGTGCAAACGGAGGGATTCCCATGAATAATGATAAAGCTGATTTTACACAGGGCAGTATCCTGAAAAAACTGATCGCTTTCATGATTCCGGTGCTCGGTGCACTGATTCTGCAGGCGGCATACGGCGCGGTCGATCTGCTGGTGGTTGGACGGTTCGGTTCGACCTCCGGTCTTTCCGCCGTTTCGACGGGCAGCCAGGTCTTAAACCTCGTCACCTTCGTCGTAATTCAGTTCGCTATGGGTATCACCGTTTTGATCGCCCGCTATCTCGGTGAAAAGAAACCGCAGCAGATCGGCGCAGTTGTCGGCGGAGCTTCGATTGTATTTACGATCATTTCCGCCGTTTTATTCGTCGTCATGGTCTTTTTTGCCCGCCCGATCGCCATTCTCATGCAGGCACCCGAGGCGGCGGTGGATCAGACCGCCAGCTACATCCGCATCTGCGGAGGCGGCATTTTCTTCATCGTCGCCTACAACCTGCTCTCCGCCATTTTCCGCGGCCTTGGCGACAGCAAGAGCCCCATGCATCGTCAATGTGATCGGCGACCTCGCACTGGTAGCTGGTCTTCATATGGACGCCGCCGGTGCCGCCATCGCGACCGTCTCCGCGCAGGCGCTCAGCGTTATTTTCGCGATTATTCTTTTAATTAAGAAAACTCTGCCATTTACGATCACCCGGCACGATTTCCGCTTCAACACCCAGTGTCCGAAATTTCTTTCCATCGGACTGCCGCTGGCGCTTCAGGAATTTTTAACCCAGCTTTCCTTCTTAGCCCTGTGCGCCTTTGTCAATCGACTGGGACTGGAAGCGTCCTCCGGTTACGGTGTAGCATGCAAAATCGTCAATTTCGCCATGCTTGTCCCGAGCGCCCTGATGCAGTCGATGGCTTCCTTCGTCTCCCAAAACGTGGGGGCAGGGAAAGTCAAACGTGCCAGGCACACCCTTTTTACGGGAATCGGCGTCGGTCTGTGCGTCGGCTGTATCGTCTTTACCCTGGTTCTCCTAAAAGGCGATGTCCTGTCCGGCTTCTTCTCGACGGATGCGGCGGTCATCCAGAACAGCTATGATTACCTGAAAGGATTCGCACTCGAGTCCATCGTGACCGCGGTTCTGTTCAGCATGATCGGATATTTCAACGGAAATAACCAGACACTTTGGGTTATGACACAGGGACTCATCCAGACACTTCTGGTGCGTCTCCCGCTAGCGTATTTCATGAGTATCCAGCCGGATGCCAGCCTGACCAAGATCGGTCTCGCAGCCCCCGTTTCTACGATCGTCGGCATTGTACTAAATATCGGATATTATATCTACTGGACCCGGAAACAGCAGCACCCGCCAGTAGAAGAAATCATATAAAAACACAGGAACTGCTCCGTAACAGGCAGGCACTTTCAGAGCGAAGGTGTCTGCCTGTTATCGTCACGGCACTTTCGGTTTCAAAAGTGCCTATCCTTGAATAATTGCGCTGTTCACAAATTCTTCACAAAAAAATTAGCACTCACCTCTTGACAGTGCTAATTATGTGTGTTATATTACAGCTAGAACAAAGGAGAGGAACAAGGAAATGAGAACAAGCTTGTTGCCGCCGATGTTTTCACATAGATGTTAAGATGTTACTGGGCACGTATGCGTGAACAGTAACGTTAAGATAATACGAAAAGGAGAGATGACTTATGTATATGCCGAGTATTTTTAATAATAGTGTATTTGATAACTTTGATAACTGGATGGATTTTTCCTTCCCAAGCTTTAACCAGAGACTGTATGGTGCTTCCTCTTCCCAGCTGATGAAGACGGATGTCAAGGAAACCGATAAGGATTATGAAGTTTCCATCGACCTGCCGGGCTTTAAGAAAGAAGAGCTCCAGATTGAACTAAAAGATGGTTATCTGACCGTCAGCGGTTCGAAGGAAGTTTCTTCCACGGAAGAGCCGAAGGAAAATCAGAAGGATGCCAAAACCACAGAGTCGGATGCTTCCAAGAAAGATGATAAAGCCGAGCAGAAGCCGGTTAAATACATCCGTCAGGAACGTTACAGCGGAAACGTAAGCAGAAGCTTCTACGTCGGCGAGAACCTAGAGGAAAAGGATATCCATGCCAAATTTGAAAATGGCACTCTGACCCTGACCTTCCCGAAAGAGCTGAAAAAGAAAGCAGCTGAAGAGAAACATTTCGTTTCCATCGAAGGTTAATAATCAGATAGGCAGCTGCGGCTCACACATTGTGTTGCCAGCAGCCAGATAGCTTCAGGAGCTGTCGCAGGAATGCGGCAGCTTCTATCATACCCAATCTTTTATCATAACCTAAATAATTGAAACTTAAATCACTGCATCTACGGAGGTGATAATCAATGGCAGAGAAAAGAGACTATTATGACATACTGGGGATAAAGCGGGACGCCAGTGCGGAGACGATCAAAAAGGCATTCCGGAAACTTGCCAAAAAGTATCACCCGGATTCCAATGCCGGTAATCCCCAGGCAGAGCAGATGTTTAAGGATGTCAACGAAGCCTATTCGATCTTAAGTGATCCAGAAAAGAAGAAACTCTACGATCGCTTCGGTCACGCCGCATTTGACCCGAACAGCGCCGCATACGGCGGAGCTGGCGGTGCCGGCGCTTCTGGAAATGGTCCATTTGGCTCCGGCTTTGGCGGTACCGGTCAGGGCGGTTCCTGGCACTATCAGAGCGGTCCGGGCGGTTATGCAGAATACCATTTTACCGGGGATGACATGGACGATATGGGTGACATTTTTGGAGATATGTTTGGCGGCATGTTCCACGGCAAGAGTTCGGGCGGCAGTTCCCGCAGCCGACATTTCACGGGCGGTTCCGGGTTTGGCAGCTCTGGGACTCATTTTACCGGTGGCTCCAGTTTTGGCGGTTCTAGCGCTCATTTTGGCGGCGGGTCTGGCTTTGGCGGCTTCGGCGGCAGTCAGGGCTTTCACAGCGCCGATTTCCGTGAGAAAGGTTCTGACCTCACGTCTGATGTAACCATAAGCTTTGATGAAGCCGTATCCGGCTGCGAGAAGCTCATCACTCTGCAGAACCCACAGACCGGCAAGCGCCAGTCTTTACAGGTTCACATCCCAGCGGGCATCGATACCGGTAAATCTATCCGTCTGAAAGGAAAAGGCATGCCGGGAACGGGCGGCGGCGAGGCGGGCGATCTTCTTTTAAATATTACCGTCACCGCGAAACCGGGATGGGAGCGCAACGAGATGGATGTTTACTCGACCGTCCGCATTCCGTTTACCACCGCAGTCTTCGGCGGTGAGGCGCTGGTTTCCACCCTGTACGGCAATGTCCTGTGCAAGATCGCAGCCGGGACGCAGTCGGGAACCAAGATTAAATTAAAGGGAAAAGGCATTGTTTCCATGAAGAATCCGTCCATCCATGGCAATCAGTACGTGACGGTCCAGATCGATGTCCCGAACCATCTGACCCCCGAGGCAGAACAGAAACTTCGCGAATTTGAACACGCCTGCGGACTGAACAAAAACAGTCAGGGCGGACCCAACGGCAGGAGCGCAGCTTGACGGCTCCTGCCGTTTTTTACTGAACGTCTGTAAAGCCAAAAATATCATAGTATTTTCGCCCTATTATTTTCATATATATGGTTGTGATTTTCATAAATATGATATTTTAATTGCGGGCAATCCACAATTTCATCACTTTTTAATTGTCATGAAATTACCGTAGCTATATATTCAACATTTTTTCGCACTTTATACCTATCTTTCTTATCTATTTTATCTGTTTTTACCTCACTTTCATTTCTTTTTTTAGATATTTTGCAATAAATATCTTGTATTTTTCGCTCGTTTTATGTTATAGTAAACACATAATTGCATCGAAAAATATAACGCATTTTATTTCACATTTATGAAAGGAGTTTATACCTTATGAGCAGACTCGTTATACCTACTAACAGCGAGGCTCAGAATGTCGTAGAAGGGCTTTACAAAGATCTGGAACGGCGCATCATCGCCAGCCCGCCAGGTCTTTGTCCTGTCGATCTGACCGCTGCATTTTTAAAAATGTGCCATGCACAAACCTGCGGCAAATGTGTTCCCTGCCGAATCGGTCTCGCGCAGCTCTCCAATCTTCTGGAAGACATCCTAAACGGAAAAGGAACCATGAAGCATTTAACCATGCTGGAGGAAACAGCCCGTGTCATCGAAAGCACGGCTGACTGTGCCATCGGCTATACCGCTGCCCAGATGGTTTTAAAAGGACTGGACGGCTTCAAAGAGGATTTTATGGAACATATCTTACACAACCGCTGCCGCAGTAATCTTGATCAGCCGGTTCCCTGTGTGGCTCTGTGCCCGGCCGGAGTTGATATTCCGGGTTACATCGCCCTGACCGGTGAAGGACGCTATGCCGATGCAGTCCGCCTGATCCGCAAGGATAACCCATTCCCCTCGGCCTGCGCGTACATCTGCGAGCATCCGTGCGAGGCGCGCTGCCGAAGAAACATGATCGACGACGCGGTCAACATCCGCGGCCTCAAGCGCTACGCGGTGGATAACGCGGGCTACGTGCCGCAGCCCGACTGTGCCGAGCCCACAGGCAAGAAGGTCGCCGTCATCGGCGGCGGCCCGAGCGGCCTTTCCGCGGCGTATTACTTAGCTTTGATGGGCCACAAGGTCACCGTGTATGAAAAGCGCGCGAAGCTCGGCGGCATGCTGCGCTACGGCATCCCCAACTACCGCCTGCCGCGCGAAGTGCTCGACGCGGAGATCGCGTCGCTCCTCTCCGTCGGCATTGATGCGAAGGTCAATGTGGACATCGGAGACGAGATCACCTTCGACGAGCTGCGCAGCCGGTACGACGCGCTCTATCTTGCACTCGGCGCACACACGGATAAAAAGACCGGCATCGAGGGCGAGGACGCTGAGGGCGTCATCTCCGCGGTCGAGATGCTGCGCGAGATCGGCGACGATTACATGCCGGACTTCCGCAACAAGGACATCGTCGTCATCGGCGGCGGCAACGTCGCGATGGATGTCTGCCGCAGCGCGGTTCGTCTCGGCGCGCGCAAAGTGAGCTGCGTCTACCGCCGCCGCCAGGAGGACATGACGGCCCTTCCCGAGGAAGTGGAGGGCGCCGTTGCCGAGGGCGTGGAGCTCGTGACGCTTCAGGCACCAGTCCGCATCGAGACCGATGCGAACGGTCACGCCGTCGCGCTGTGGACACAGCCGCAGATCATCGGCGAGATGGATGATAAGGGCCGGCCCAAGCCGGAGAAGGCAAAGCTCTTTGAAAAGCGCATCGCGGCGGATGGGATCGTAGTCGCCATCGGACAGGGCGTGGAAACACACGGCTTCGAGCAGAGCAAGATCACCATCAAGCGCGGCGCCTTTGTTGCCGAGGCCAGCGGCCAGATCGACAATATGGACGGCGTCTTCGCCGGCGGCGACTGCGTCACCGGCCCTGCGACCGTCATCCGCGCCATCGCGGCCGGCAAGGTCGCCGCGGCGAATATCGACGAATACCTCGGCTTCCACCACGAGATCGACCCCGGCGTCGAGATCCCCACGGCGCGGCTGAACAACAAGCCGCCCCACGGCCGTATCGACACCACCGAGCGCGAGGCAGGCGAACGCAAGCACGACTTCAAGTGCATCGAGTGCGGCCTGACGGACGAGGAGGCTTACGCTGAGGCGTCCCGCTGCCTGCGCTGCGACCACTTCGGCTACGGCATCTTCCGCGGAGGGAGGAAAGGCAAATGGTAAGAAACGTTACACTGACCATCGACCACAAGAGCGTCACCGTGCCCGAGAATACCACGATCTTGGAGGCCGCGCGCTCGGTCAATATCAATATCCCGACGCTGTGCTACTTAAAGGACATCAACGAGATCGGCGCGTGCCGCATCTGCTGCGTGGAGGTCGAGGGCATGGAGCGCCTTGTCCCCGCGTGCGACAATGTGGTGGCGGACGGCATGGTCGTCTTCACGAACAGCGCCAAGGCGCGCGAGGCGCGCCGCATGAACCTGCGTCTTATTCTTTCGCACCATGATACATCGTGCACGAACTGCACGCGAAGCGGCAACTGCACCTTGCAGCAGCTGGCGAACGACTTCAACATGCGCGGCACGCACTTCCCCAAAAAGCTGCGTCACGAGGCGGTGGATTATTCCACGCCGCTCATTCGCGAAAACGACAAGTGCGTGCAATGCCTGCGCTGCATCCAGGTGTGCGAAAACGTGCAGAGCGTGAAGATCTGGGACCTTCTCGGCACGGGCTCGCGCACGGTCGTGGACGC
>OGEQ01002103.1_pt1 | contig 14249 bp, 10 predicted proteins | sample 1570731 | NCBI WGS metagenome assembly OGEQ01 (sample SAMEA2582132, study PRJEB24529) | metagenome | biome: Human gut stool | place: China | collected 2011
TGAAATATATTGTAGGACGGAAATGATAAAAAGCCTTGTAGATATGAGAAATCGATTACTGCCCAAATTGATGAGCGGGGAAGTGGAGGTGTAAAGATGCCAAGAAGAAATTTTTTGCAGATTTTACAAGATGCCAAAATTGATATTAAAAGGGAATATCAGAGACTATTTGATTTGTTTTATACACAAAGTGCTCCCGATTATAATGGAAGATATCAAACTTTAAGGCAAGTCTGTGAAAATAACTTTCTGATTGTTCCATTTAGGGGGACGTGTTTGTCATTAAATGATTTTGATGACTTTTATAACTATAATTTTGGAAGAGAACCATGGGAATTTAATCTGGATTATCTTCTCTCTTTTTGCGAATATTCCTATAACTTCATAAAGTGGATGAGCCCACAAAATCCGTTATGTATTAGCGGAAGCGCGAGTCAGCAGCAATTTTATCTCCAGCAAGTAAAAACTGTAATTGAAGAGATAGGGTATATGGAAACAATAGAGCAAAACATTACGCTATTTGTTCCCAAAAAACAAGAAGCAATAGCAGTATCTGAAATTGTGGCTCCTGAAATCTCTTATAAAGTACTTGAATATAATCACTATACGATGAAAGGTGACATTGCAAGGAAAAAGGAAACCGTTCGTATACTTGCCGATCAATTAGAACCAAAACGTGCAGATCTAACAGCAATAAATAAAGAATTGGCAAGTAATGTGTTCTTTATGTTTAACAATATGAATATCCGTCATAACAACAGTACAGAAGGCGATAAAAACTATAGAGAAGTAGTTGCAAAAATGACACAGGATGAACTTGAAAATTGGTACGATGAAACATATCAGTTGTGCTTGCTGGCTTTTTTGGAATTGGACAATGTGGAAAGAACAAAGAAAGTGGCCCAACTGAAGGCGAGCTTTGGAAAATAAAAGGTATCTTGGAGAAAAAAACAAGGGCGTGATTTTATGGGAGAAAATACAGAAGAATTAGTGGTCTCGCTTGAAAATTCGCTCTCAAGTGATATTTGCGATACTGTAGGAGATTTAGCAGAAGTCGGACTTGATGCAGTAATGGATGATGGAATACTAAAGGATATTCCAATTCTTTCAACTGTAGTTGGACTTTATAGGATTGGTTACACGATTCGAGAGAGACATGAAATCAAACAACTTGCATTGTTTGTGGCAGAACTGAATAGAGGCTGCACAGACGAAAGCAAAAGAAAGCAACTGCTTGAAAAACTGAATAGTGATACACGGAAGAGTAAACAGGAAATTGAATATATTCTGGTTGTGCTGGACAGTTATCTTGAATATGAAAAGCCGAAGATGCTTGCAAAACTGTATATGGCATATTTGGAACAACGGATTGACTGGACGCAATTTTCAATGTATGCAGCGCTATTAAAAACACTTCTTCTACAAGATATTAAACTCCTTACAAGTCATAATTTTAAGGAGAGTCCATTGGTTTGCATGCAAATGGAAAGTGCTGGGTGGTTAAGATTACTGTCTGCCGGATTTGTATATGAACAATGGGTTATGCGCTTTAATGACGGTATGAAGAAAAATGAGAATTTCAATGTACCATATTCTATAACAGAAACTGGTCAAAAGTTTATTGACATTGTGGGATAAAATGAGGTGATCCTATGAGCCGCGAATACTCCGAAAATGTCCTTGTCCAGAACAGTGCAGGCAACCTGTTGCAAAATGTTCTGGGCTGGGAGGTGGTGCTGGCTTACAACTCCGAAAAGCTGGGGCCGGACGGGACGTTAGGCCGCACCAGCTATGGGGAAGTGCTGCTGACCCGGTATTTTCGGCAGGCGCTTTTGCGGCTGAACCCGTGGCTCACCCCGAACCAGCTGGACGAGGTGCAGAAGAAATTCACGGCACACGTTTCCACCGCATCCCTGATGCAGATCAACGAGGAAAAGTATTTTCTGCTGCGGGATGGCATCCCGGTGACGGTCAAGCGGCCGGATGGCCGCACCGAAATCCGAAGCGCGGCGGTGATCGACTTCAAAAATCCAGAAAACAATCATTTCCTCGCCGTAAAAGAAATGAAGATCCACTCGCAGCTGTACCGCCGCAGAACGGACATTGTGGGCTTTGTCAATGGCATTCCGCTGCTGTTCATCGAGCTGAAAAAGCCCACCGTGGATGTGCAGAACGCCTACATAGACAACTATCGGGATTATCTCGATACCATTCCGCAGTTGTTCTATTACAATGCCTTTCTCATGCTGTCCAATGGATTGGAAGCCAAGGTGGGCACACTTGGCAGCAAGTACGAGTTTTTCCACGAGTGGAAGCGTCTGAAGGAAAGCGATGCAGGCAGCGTGGAACTGGAAACTATGCTGCGGGGCATCTGCGAGAAAAAGACCTTCCTCAATCTGCTGGAAAACTTCATCCTTTATGACCATTCCGGTGGGCGCACCACCAAGATTCTGGCGCGCAACCACCAGTATCTCGGCGTCAACGAGGCCGTCAGTGCTTACGAGAACCGCAAGCTGAAAGACGGCAGGCTGGGTGTGTTCTGGCACACGCAGGGGTCAGGCAAAAGCTACTCCATGGTCTTTCTGGCGCAGAAGATCCGGCGCAAGTTTGCAGGCTCGCCCACCATTGTGGTACTGACCGACCGTGACGAGCTGAACCGGCAGATCAGCGATACCTTTGAAAACTGCGGTCTGCTGGGCAAAACCAAGGCTTCACAGTTCATTGCATCCAGCGGTACAGACCTTGTAAAAAAGCTGCAGGGCAACCCCAGCTTTGTGTTTACCCTGATCCAGAAGTTCAATCTGCCCAAGGAGCCGCCTATCTACCCGGATCACGACATTCTGATTTTGTCGGATGAAGCCCACCGCAGTCAGTACGGCATTTTTGCAGACAACATGATGCACCTGCTGCCCACGGCATCCCGCATCGGCTTTACCGGTACGCCACTTCTGGCAGATGACCATATCACCGAGCGCACCTTTGGCGGGTATCTGTCGGTGTATGACTTCAAGCGGGCGGTGGAGGACGGCGCAACGGTGCCGCTGTATTATGAGAACCGTGCGGATAAGATCGCCCAGTTGGACAAGCCGGAGATCACCGGGCGGATTCTGGATGCCATTGAAGCAGCCGACCTTGATCCCTCGCAGGAGGAAAAGCTGGAACGCGAGTTTGCAAAGGAGATCCATATTCTCACCGCAGATGAACGGCTGCGTTCCATTGCAAGGGACTTTGTGGAGCATTACTCTGACCTTTGGACCAGCGGCAAGGCGATGTTCGTCTGCCTGAATAAGGTCACCTGTGTGCGGATGTACAACTATGTGCAGGAATGCTGGCAGGCAAAGATCAGGGAGCTGGAAGCCCGGCAGGGCACAGCGACCCAGCAGGAAGCACAGGAGCTTGCCCGCAAACTGGCATGGATAAAAGAAACCGAAATGGCAGTGGTGATCAGTCAGGAGCAGAACGAGGTGCAGACCTTCAAAAAGTGGGGGCTGGATATTCTGCCGCACCGTGCCAAAATGGAAAAGCGGGAGCTGGATAAAGAATTCAAGGACAGCAAGAATCCGTTCCGGGTGGTGTTCGTCTGTGCCATGTGGCTGACGGGCTTTGATGTAAAGTGTCTGTCCTGTCTGTATCTGGACAAGCCGTTGAAAGCCCATACCCTGATGCAGACTATTGCTCGTGCAAACCGTGTTTCGGAGGGCAAGAGCAACGGCCTGATCGTGGACTATATTGGTATCGTAAAGGCGCTGCGCAAGGCTCTGGCAGATTATACGGTCAGCAAGAACAGCCCGGCGGGTGTTGATCCAACGGTGGATAAAACGGAGCTGATCCAGCGTATTTGCACGGTCATCGGAAAAGCGGACGGCTTTCTGGCAGAACACGGGTTCCGGCTGCAGGAATTGGTGGACGCACAGGACTTTGAAAAGATGAGCCTTGTACAGGATGCAGTCAACGCGATGTGCGAGACGTTGGAAACCAAGAAAACCTTCCAGACCTATGCGTCTGAACTGGCGCGGCTGTTCCGCTACGCAGACCGTGACGATGTGGACGATGCCGTGCGCGCCCGGAAAAACGCAATTCTCGTCATCTACGAGGGCTTGCAGCAGAAGCGAAAACACGCGGACAATACCGACCTGATGGTGCAGATCAACGGCATCGTCAACGAGTACATCCATGTGGAAAAGCCGGATCAGGAGGCTGTACCTTCCCGGCAGTTTGACATCAGCAAAATTGATTTTGACTTGTTGAGCCGGGAGTTCGCCCACACCCGGCGGAAGAATCTCTTGCTGCGCGATCTGGATGAACTGGTGAATCAGCAATTGGCGAAAATGTTGTTTGCAAACCCGCAGCGCATTGATTATTATGACCGCTATCAGGAGATCATCGATGCCTACAATGCGGAGCAGAACCGTGCGACCATCGAGAAAACCTTCATGGATCTGATGGAGCTTGCAAGTTCACTGGACACGGAGCAGCAGCGCTATGTGCGTGAGGGCTTTTCCAGCGATGAGGAACTTTCAGTGTACGATTTGCTGTTTTCGGAGAATCTCACAAAGCAGGAAATTGAAACGATCAAGAAGGTGTCTGTGGACTTGTTGACAAAAATCAAACAGCAGATTGCCAAACTCGACCATTGGACGGACAAGCAGGAAACTAAGGCGATTGTGGATAACCTGATCCGTAAGACCCTTTGGCAAGAACTTCCCAATAGCTATGATGTAAGCGATATCCAGACCTACCAGAAGAAAATCTACGAGTATGTATATATGCGCTACCCGGAAGTAGCATAACGCAAAAATCACCCCAGAGAGAACGCACAAGAGGCTATTCTCTCTGGGGTGATTGCGTATCAAATCATCTGAAAATGCCGCAATGCCTCCACAATCGCATCCTCTTTTTCCTTCGGACACTTAGGAGGAGAAAGTTTGAAAAAACAGACGGGCGGGTGTGAAAGCGGGTAAATCGACATGGAAAAGATCAAAGCGGATGCTTCCCGAAAAACTGCTGGGCAATTCCATCCAGCTGTGCGGTGATTTGCCGAAAATCCTGATTGAGATCCAAGGTGCGTGCACCGATCTGATTGCCGCCTAAGTTGAAGAGACAATTCGGCGTGATGGCTTCCTGCGTTTTGGCGTAGACTAGCAGCCCGGAAACGTTTCCAGTATGGGCAGCATCCTGATTTTTAACGTAGGTGTAGATCTGGTAGAGGTTGGCAGAATGCAGGGTCTCTTTATTAAACTGCTGCTGCAATGTCTGGCTGTAATACTTGGCATCCAGAATGAGAACTTTTTCGCGAAAACGCAGAAAAATATCGGTTTGCATGGCAGGGAGAAACCGCAGCATGGCAGCATCGTGCTCTCCCACAAGATCCCATTTGACCTGCGCAGCCTTGACCTCAGTAAGGTAGGGATGATTTTGTCGGTAATACTCCAGAATAAAGCGTTCGTACAGCTTTGCCATGCGTTCATCCGAAAATGCTGTCATTTTATAGCTGCCGTTTTCGGTGGTCTGCAGCATATCGTGCAGCACGAAATAGCAGAGATTCAACAGCATCTCGTAATTCTGGTTGCTCCGCTGATAATGTAACTGCTTCCATGGGATTTGAGAGGGAAGCAGTGCAGAAACCGTGTCCAGAAACAGAAGCGCTTTCTTCAATTCCACTTTGCGCTCAGTAGAAACATTCTTATCCCGAAGCAGCACATGCAGGGTGGTTTTCAGAATCTGGTTATACAGGTTATCCTCGGAAAGCTCGTCAAAGGTACAGGCGACCTGTGGCTTGTGCTGGATACGGGTCTTAATGGTCTGCGGAAGATCCAGCTTTCCACGCAAAACTGACCGGGTCTCGCTTCGGGAAACATATTCTCGATAGAGCCCCTGCTTCAGCTGCCGGGAAACACCCTTTGCAAGGATGGCAGCAAACAAATCGTCGATACGCTCAAACTTTTCCGAGGCGATGCACTGATAATCCTGCTGCTGCAGCACCTGATAGGCGTAGGAGAGCATGTAGTAGATGTTCTGGATAAAGATCCCTTTGTCAGTCGTCATTGAAAACACCACGCAGATTCTTTTCCCAACGGTGCAGTTTGTCGGGCGCGTCGAACCAGTATTCTGCCAGCGTAGGCAGAAGGTCAAACTCCACCACAGAGCGCATCCAGTCAGTGGTGCAGGCAGCAGGGTCGGCCAGACAAAAGTAACTGTGACCAACACGAAATCCGGGACCGAGGGAGGCATCTGTGGTAATTTCCCGGTTCAATGCCTTGATCTGTTCCACCAGAGCATTGAAGGTTTCATTGTCAAGCGCAGATTGATATTTCTGGAATCCATCGGAGGTGAACGCCGGTTCAATCTCGAAGAAACTGAAGCGTCTGCGCAGTGCATAGTCGATCATGGCCAGGCTGCGGTCGGCAGTATTCATCATACCGATAATGTACAAATTTTCCGGGACATAGAAGGGCATCCCGTTATAGGCCAGTGTGATCTTTTCGCCCCGATGGTCGCTTTCAATCAGCATCATCAGCTCGCCGAAGATCTTGCTCAGGTTGCCCCGGTTGATCTCATCGATCAGGAAAAAGTATTCTCGGTCGGGGTCGTTGGAAGCCTTCTGGCAGAAGCGGTAAAATACACCCTCTGTCAGCTTGAAGCCGGAGCCGTCCGGCCGGTAGCCCAGCATGATATCCTCGTAGGAGTAATTCTGGTGGAACTGAACAAACTCAACCCGGGAGGAATCAGCTTGACCCATTATAGAGTACGCCAGCCGTTTGGCAGCATAGGTCTTTCCAACGCCGGGTGCACCTTGCAGAATGATATTTTTCTTGTGGCGTAGCAAAGAAACCAACACTTCATAGCGTTGCTCACTCAGAAAAACATCGTGCAGAAAATCAACTCTGGTGTAGCTGTCGGCAGATGCCTGCCGGACGGGAGCAGGGTTTTCATCCCGGATCAGATCCAGAATAAAGTTGTACTCACCCTCCGAGAGCTTGAACAGGCTTCCGTTCGGCTGTACGAAGAACTCCATTTTCTCCAGCTCAGGGAAAGCCTTCAGTACAGCATAGTCAATGGGGGAAGTCAGGCTCTCGGTCTTTTCAAAATAAATCTCTTTGCCGTTGCTTTCCTGTGTGATCTTGGCCAGAGCTACCACTCGCTTTACCGGATTGGCCTCATAGCCGATCACTAGATCCTCGGCTTTTGCATCGAGGAAATTCTGGAAAATCCTGCGCTTGTTCCCGTTGTCATTGTACAGCGTATAGGTCTGCTCTTCGCCGACCCGCAGACTGGAATAACTCCAGATCTTAGGATTGGCAGTCAGCCACCAGTAGTGGCGTGAAGGTGCTTCACAGGTGGCAGCGGCAGCCGGTACTTTCGAGAGGTCGGCTTTTTTCAGAGCCTGTAAAAGCTCATCTCGCAAGCGCCAGATGTAAGTGCCATCCGCCTTTGTGCTTTTGCCCACATATAAAATGGGCCACCAACGCATATTTTCGCTGTCGCGGGGCATGCAGCGGCAGCCAGTCTTTTCTGCCACCCGCTGTGCAAGATGGTAGGAGTTGGAGATGTAGAAGTTGCTGGTTTCACCGTATTTAATGGCAAGCTGTTTGCAGGTGGCCTGCCCGCCGTAATCCAGCATACATTTCATCACCCGCAAAGCCTCCGAGGTAAAAACCGAGGTGTCTTGCAGCAAAGCACTCCACTGTGCGGTTGTAATGCCCGGATCATACTCACTTTCAGCAGGAAACCATCCGGCCTGCATCTGTGATGTCTTTTGTTCGGCAAGGTAGAAACGGCTCAGATAAAAGCCCAGATCAATGGCAGCGATATTCCAGTGTGTGTCTGGCCAGTATTTTCCGGCAGGGGCTGCTTCAATGGCACTGCGGATCATCTGGGTGATGGCAGCATTTTGGCTCAGTGCCACCCGCAGCTCATCATAAAGGCGGTAGCTGTTTAGCAGCGATTCTACGGAACCATCCCGCTTGGGCGGAGCATCGAAGTTCAGCGCATCCGAGATGTCACGGGCAACGGAATAGCGGTAGATATAATATTGATCCGGATACCGGAGCCACAGATAGACGCTGATGGCACTGGTGTTCTGGTAGTGGTTATTCCAACTGCCGTCGTTGTATTTTGTGCGTATTTCTTCGGTGGCAGCCTGAAATGCAATAATGCGCTGGGAAAGTTCGGTGGATTCATCAAACAAGCTGCGGAACATTGCGCGTGTTGCTTCACAGTCCGCTGCTGCGAAATTCAGGATCATCGCACGGGGATAGGCATAGCCGGTATCCAGAAGCGAAAAGACCTTTGCAGTGGCTTCCTTGAACATTTCACCAAAATCTGCCGCGTCAATATTCCAATGGTCGTGGAAATGCTGCGCGGCTTCCCATTTGAAATCTTCAACATGAGGCCAATGCTTCGGGAAATAGGTCTGGTATCCGCCCAAAACAGGCTCCAGTTTTGCAAGATCGATCATGACGGCTCCCTCCGAAATCAAAAAGTCTTTAAGATATTGTACCACGATAAAAATAGAAACACCATATTCCAACAAAAGAAAATGCCCGCCTGAAAATCAGACGGACATACTGTAAATCAAATCATCTGAAAATGCTTTAATGCTTCCACAATCGCATCCTCTTTTTCCTTCGGACACTTGGGCTGCTTTGCATTTTCATTTTTCGCTTTATTGTAATTCTCTCGCTCGATGATGCTGTACTTCTGCTTCACCTGTGCGATATAGAGATTGGATACCTTCAACTGATGGTGTTCCCACACATAATCCCGAATCTCGTTGTAAGTCGCCTTGCTCTCTGCGGCAGTCACATCCAGCTCATCCATACTGACGTCCACTTCGATATGCCGCTCGACATGGAGTTTGGTCAAAAGGAGAACCGCTTCGCAATGCCGTGTTCTTGGAAACAGATCCACCGGCTGCACCTTCTCTGCGTGATATCCATTTTGTTCCAGCCATGCAGCATCTCTTGCGGCGGTGGCGGGGTTGCAGCTGACGTAGACCACCCGGCGGGGAGACATGCGCACGACAGCGGAAAGGGTGGCTTCGTCGCAGCCCTTGCGGGGCGGGTCCAGCATTACGATGTCCGGGTGAAGGCCCTCAGCGGCAAGGCGGGTGGCGGCCTGACCGGCATCTGCGCAGAAAAATCGGCTCTTTGCGGCCACATCTGCACCCATGCGGGCAGCGTTAGCCTTGGCACTTTCAATGGCTTCCGGTACGATCTCCACACCAATCAGCTCACGGCAGTGCGCTGCCATGGAAAGACCAATGGTGCCCATGCCGCAGTAGAGATCCAGCAGCAGGTCGTCCGGGGTAAGCTGAGCATACTGGGCGGCAATGCCGTAAAGCTGCTCAGCAGCAAGGGTATTGACCTGATAGAAGGAAAGCGGGCCAAGCTGCACCGGAACGCCGCACAGGGTGTCTTCAATATACCCCTGCCCATACAGGGTGTGGGTCTCGGTGCCAAGGATCACGTTGGTGTTTTTAGCATTTACGTTCAGCAGGATCGTGGTGATCTCTGCAAATTGAGCTTTCAGCCGGGTGCAAAGCTCTTCAGCGGAGGGCAGCTTGGCACGGGTGCAGACAAGGCAGACCATGATCTGGCCACTGTGAGCGCCGCGCCGCAGAAAGATATGACGCACAAGGCCCCTGCCGGTCTCCTCGCTGTACGGCTGGATGCCCTTTTCTGCAAAAAAAGCGCACAATGCGTTGCCAATCTCATTCAGCACACCGGGCTGCAGGCGGCAGTCCGGGCAGGGGACGATACGATGGGTGCGCCCGGCGTAGAAGCCGATACAGGGCTTACCGCTTTTGTCCACGCCCACCGGGAACTGCACCTTATTGCGGTAGCGGTTCACTTCCGGCGAACCCACAATGGGCAGCACAGGCACATCCAATCCTCCGATGCGGGCAAAGGCATCTGCAACATTCTCCTGCTTGGCGCGCAGCTCGGCAGCATAGTCCAGATGCCGCAGGCTGCAGCCGCCGCAGGGGCCTGCCACGGCACAATCCACCGGGATACGGTCCGGCGAAGGAGTGAGCACCTCGTCCAGAATACCGAAGGCGTAGCGCTTGCAGTCCTTAACGATGCGCACCCGGGCTTCGTCGCCGGGGGCGGCACCGGGAATAAACACGGTCTCACCGTCGGGACTGTGTGCTACGCCGCTGCCATCGCTGGAAAGACGCTCTACGCGCAGGGTGAGAACTTGATTTTTCTGTAAGGGCATGAAGGGTCTCCTTTACTGGTGGTCGGGGCCGTCGGCGGGAGCATCAGCCTGCGCCGCAAAATACTTGCTGGGCGGCACGCCCTTGGCGCGCTTGAATACCCGCGAGAAATAGAACTGGTCAAAGAAGCCTACCGACACCGCGACCTCGGCAATGGAAAGGTTGCCTGCGCGCAGCAGCTTGCAGGCTTCGTTGATGCGGTATTCGGTAAGATAATCGATGGGGCTTTTGCCTACGTTCAGCATGAACACGCGGTACAGGTGACTGCGGGAGACACCTACGCTTTTTGCCACATCATCAATGGAAATATCGTGTGAATAATTGAACTGGATGTACTTGATGGCGTTGAGCACATACTGGCTGGAAGAGGAAGCCGTGTGCGGTTTGCCAGCGCTGGTCTCCTTCATCAGAGAAGCGATGAAGAGATAAAGGTAGCCCACCATGGCGGCTTCATCCTGCGGCTGCAGCCCGCGGGAGGAATAAATGTTGGCCAGAGCAGCACGCATCCCATCGGGGTCGTGGGTGTGATGCACCGGCGAGTCGTCGGTGAAGGGGAGCTGCGCGGCCAGTTTGTGGGCACACGCACCGTTGAAGCCTACCCAGCTGTACTCCCAAGGCTGCTGCTCATCGGCAGTATACCGGATCAGCTGGCTTGGCCGGGCAAAAAACAGCTGGCCCTGGCTCACTTCCCAGGTGCGTCCGCCCACCTCGAATACGCCCTTGCCGGAAAGTACCAGATGGATCAGGTAATGGTCGCGGATACCCGGCCCCCATGTTTGGCCCGGAGCACAGCGTTCGATGCCGCAATTGAAGATGGAAAGCTCAATATTATTGGTATAATTTTGTTTGAAGGATTGCTTATATACATCTGCCATAGCCGCGTTTCCTCCGCTCTGTCACGTTGCGGGCAGCTTTGTGCCCGATCTTTGGTATAGTATACCACACATCTGCCCGCAAATTCAACAAAAGTACATCTTATTCTTTGAACTGGGTGCCAAAATTCGCGTTTTTTCAGCGTTGGAAATTGAAAAAAGCGGTTGGATGCATTACAATAGACGTAACATACCCATCTATCCCAAAGCAGCATATTGAGGGAGGAATCGTTATGGCAAACAGTGCGCAGCTCCGAAATGAGATCGCGGCGGGCAAATGGGACGATAAGCTCCGGGCACTGTATGGCGATGCGACGCAGGAAATCTGTCGGCAGCGGGCACGCTACTGTGCTGCGCTGGAACAGTTTGAGCTGTACTTTGGGCCGGGCAGGCAGGTGCAGGTTTATTCGGCACCGGGCCGCGCAGAGCTGGGCGGCAACCACACCGACCACCAGCACGGTTATGGCCTTGCGGCGGCTGTCACGCTGGATCTTGTGGCCGTGGCTGCGCACAATACAGACGGCTACGTGCGGGTCAAATCCCGCGGGTTCAACAAGCTGGATGTGATCGACCTGACCGTGGAGGGGCCGCAGGAAGGGGAGAGCACCCACTCGGCCAGCCTGATCCGCGGCATTGCCGAGGGCTTCCGCGCGGCAGGCAAAGCGGTGGGCGGCTTTGATGCATACACGGCCAGTGATGTGCTGCGCGGCAGCGGCCTTTCCAGTTCTGCTGCCTTTGAAATGGGCATGGCTGCCATCTGGAACGGAGAATATGGCTGCGGTCTGGCCCCGGCGGAGCTGGCAAAGATCTGTCAGTATGCGGAGAATACCTATTTTGGCAAGCCCAGCGGCCTGCTGGATCAGCTGACCAGCGCAGTGGGCGGCATTATCTTTGCGGATTTTGCAGACCCCCAGCAGCCGGTTCTGGAAAAGATCCACGCCGACGGCCTGCTGCCGCCGGGCATGAGCCTGTGCGTTACCGATACGCGCGGCAGCCACAGCGAATTGACCGGTGAGTTTGCAGCCATCCGGCAGGAGATGGAGCAGATCGCAGCGTTTCTTGGCAAAAAGGTGCTGGGACAGGTGACGGAGAGCGCATTCTGGGCAGCACTGCCTGCGCTGCGCAAAGCCTGCGGCGACCGCGCGGTGCTGCGCGCCATCCACTATTTTGAAGAGAACGCTCGCACCCTTGCCCAGAGGGACGCGCTGCAGGCCGGACAGTTTGATGCCTTTGCAGCGCTGGTGCTGGAAAGCGGACGTGCATCCTTTGCGCTATGCCAGAATGTCTACTGCAGCACCGATGTGCGGCATCAGGGGCTTTCGGTGGCACTGGCGCTGAGCCAGAGTATCCTGCAGGGCAGCACGGGAGCCTGGCGGATGCAGGGCGGCGGCTTTGCAGGCACCATTCAGGCGTATGTTCCCCAGAGCCTGCTGGAACGCTATCACAGCGAGATCGAGCGGGTATTCGGCAAGGGCAGCTGCTACATTCTGCGTCTGCGGGAGCAGGGGGCAGTGAAAGTGATCTGAAAACAAAAACGCATCTGCAAGATTTTGCAGATGCGTTTTTTGCTATGCTTTATACTGCTGGGAAAGTTCAGAAAACCGGTTTCGGGCCGGGAGCGGGCTGAGCCTGCTCTTTCTCTTCTTCCCGGCGCTGCTGATCCGAGATATACTGCACCATGTCCCGCTCCTCGTGGGAAAAATGGAACAGGTCTGCGATGGTATCGTAGGCGCTTACCACGAAGTTGAAGCCTGTCTTTACCACATTGAACAGCAGCATGGGCACAAAGGTGAAAGAAAGTGAGATCAATCCGCCGCTAAAGAAAAGATCGTCCAGACGCAGATTGCTGAAGAAAAGATCCAGCGCATCGCCCAGCGGCCCGCCGCCGGAAATACTGCGCAGCTCTTCTTCGGAAACAGAAATGTATGAATGCGGCATCTGAAGGTTTTTCATGGAGAAAGCTCCTTTCTGACAAGATCGTTCCGGGAATGGAATCAAACTCAGGCTGCAGCGGTTCCCTCGGCCTGAGCGGCATCAAAGCTCGGCATGGGGTTCACGATCTGATCGTAGATGCTTGTAACGGTACGAATGACGTTCATGACCTGCGAATAGACATAGACACCGGCCAGACCGGCAACGCCCACAGAAGCGATACGGCTCCAGGTGTTCATCTTATCCCAGGTGTGATAGAAGGTGCCGGACAGGCTCAGACCATTCGACAGACCGGACTGCACACGGCCTGCGATGTACCGGAAGGAATAGTTGGTCATCAGCACGAACAGGTTGATTGCTGCATTCTGGCAGAATGTAGCAAACTGATCGGTGTTGAAATAAATATCGTGATTAAAGGCTGAGCCAAGGTAGATGGACTGACCGCCATCCAGATAGGTCATTTCCTCTTCGGAGATAACGGCATAGGAAGCCGGTAAAAGCATGGTATTCTGATTGGGATGATCCATGGTGGAAGAACTCCTTTCCGTAGTGGAATCTGCACAAAGGCAGACAATAATACTATCTGAATTGTAACATAACTGTGTCCAAATAACAAGAGCAGAGATGCGCAAAATCATGATACATTTGTGAACAAACTGTTACAGAAAGGCGGCAAAATCACGGATGTCAGCCCAAAAATGCGCAATATGTCCAGAATCTGGTCCTGAAAAAATGTTCTGTATAAAAAGCAAAAGCGCCTGCACATTCCGGGTGCAGGCGCTTTTATGGGGAGAAAATGATCAGGGAATTACTGTGCCCGTTCGTAGAGCATGGTCAGCTGCGCAATGTGCCCGGCCAGTGCTTCCGGCAAGGGACAGGTGAGCCGCCACTGCCAGTTGGAGCCTTGGGTGCTGGGAGTGTTGATGCGGGCCTCACTGCCCAGATGCAGCCAGTCCGCCAGAGGGATCACAGCGGTATCCGATACACTGGCAAGGCAGGCACAGATCATGGCCTCGGTCAGCTCTTCCGGCTGGCAGCGCAGGTAGCGGCAGGCATAGGCCACATCCTCGGCACTGGCGTTGGTACGCCAGCCTTCGGCGGTCACATTGTCGTGGGTGCCGGTGTACACCACGCTGTTGCGGTGGTAGGTGTGGGGCAGGTAATTGCCGGATTCCCGGCTGTCAAAGGCAAACTGCATGATCTTCATGCCCGGATAGCCGCTGGCA
>OGEQ01002135.1_pt1 | contig 14063 bp, 7 predicted proteins | sample 1570731 | NCBI WGS metagenome assembly OGEQ01 (sample SAMEA2582132, study PRJEB24529) | metagenome | biome: Human gut stool | place: China | collected 2011
TTTTGCCGATTCGGAATGCGAAGCATCGGCAAAATCCTGTTACAGTGCGCGGGCAAGGAGTGCCCGTGTACTGTAACAAGAATCAGGTATTGGGCTGACGATGTGAAATCTCGATTGTGTGCACTGGAAACCTATGTTAAAATGGGAGTAGAAATTTAGATGTTGGGCTTAAAATACGAAATTAAAATGACCTGAAAAGAGGAATACCGACAGGAGGAACTACGGATGAAACAGAGATATTGTCCATACTGCGACCAGAAAATGACATCGGGTCTATACTGCAGCGGATGCAAAAGGATCGTGTGGCATCCATATGTACAGGATGTGGATTACTATTTAAATGAGAGACATCCACAGCATGAGTCAGACTGCCTGTACCATGATGGTGGAAGCGAATACCCGGGAAGCAGAGCGTCCAGCACAGATTCGTACGCGGGCGTATTTAAAGGAAATGGGACATCGACCAGCACACAGGGCGGAAAGAAAAAGACAAATCGGGAGAAGAAAGCAGCGGATCCATTCCAGAATATGGGAAACCGGATGGCGGGACAGCGGAATGCGTTCGAACATATGAAGAGCCAGCTTGAACAGTACCGCGGTCAGGCAGACACCTGCCAGAGTGGAACTTACAGCAGCCAGTCCGCGAAGAACATCATGGACCGCGTAAACTCCGAGCGGGGACGGAAGAAGCCGTTTACCGGCATTCTGATCGTCGTGATCATCTGGCTGGTATTTTCCGTCGGCGGAAACCTGCTGTTTCTTATCACCCATGCGATCCGGGAATCGATCTACGGGATCGAGAACATCTTTGACTCGTCCAGCGGCGATCTCTGGTCCTCTGCCGATTCCAACGCCGTGGAGGTCCTTGGGGAGGGCGAGCTCTCCGACGAGGAGGTGCGGGCCATCGGAACAAACTGTACAAACTACGGTCACTATGACGCCCAGCTTGCGGATGTGACGGCCGCCCTGAACCGGCTCCTGCCGCAGTACGGATTTTCTGAGTGGTCGATGGAGGACACATACAGCTACAACTATGCTTCGGACGATATGAGCTGGTACAACACAGATCAGGCCTGTTATCTGAGCCGTGATGGGGAGTATGTGGGAAGCATTACCATCTACGCCGACACGGCAACAGATGATCTCCATGGGATCGGTGCCTACAGCAGCGATGAGGAGGCCTTCTACCAGATCGTGGACGTGCTGGAAGCCGCATTTCAGGAATTCGGCTATCTGGATACGGATCTAAGCGGACAGGAGGTATATCAGGAACTGATCAATACCGAGGATATGATCGTTAGTAAGACAGATGACAGTGTCAACGGATTTACCACAGCTTATGGACCGGAGATTTTTGCAAGTAAAGAAAGCCCGTCAGGGGATGATTTCTATTCGATCCAGATGTATGCGCCGGGGTATTACACAAGCGTAGAGTAGAATGGTAAAAATTATATAGACTGATAAAAGATGTGCTGCAGGATCATCTGAAAGATTCTGCAGCACATCTTTTATTTACGTGAACAACGTCTAGGAAAACCTTGTAAAAAAAAGTGCTTGACAGATTGACAACCCCATGGTAGTATGAAATGTGCACTATTGTGGTATCATGTGCATATGGTACCAGTATGCCCAAAATTAGCTATTGATTATAGAGAAAGAAAACAGGGGTGAAACGTCAAATGGAGAAAAGCAGAATGCGTCCGGTGCCGGCCGGCAAGAGCGTAAGAATGAGCTTCTCAAGACAGAAAGAAGTTCTTGAGATGCCGAACCTGATCGAGATCCAGAAGGATTCTTATCAGTGGTTCCTCGACGAGGGCCTGAAAGAGGTCTTTGACGATATCTCTCCGATCGCTGACTTTGCTGGACATCTGAGTCTGGAGTTTGTAGACTTCACGCTGTGCAAAGATGACATCAAATATACGATCGAAGAGTGCAAAGAGCGTGATGCGACTTACGCGGCACCTTTAAAGGTTAAGGTGAGACTCTGCAACAAAGATAAAGATGAAATCAATGAACATGAGATTTTCATGGGCGATCTGCCGTTAATGACAGATACCGGCTCCTTCGTTATTAACGGTGCCGAGCGTGTTATCGTCAGCCAGTTGGTACGTTCCCCAGGTATATATTATGGAATCGATCATGATAAGATCGGTAAGGAATTATACTCCTGTACCGTGATCCCGAACCGTGGAGCATGGTTAGAGTATGAGACCGATTCCAACGACGTGTTCTATGTCCGTGTAGACCGTACAAGAAAGGTCCCGGTTACAGTCCTGATTCGTGCGCTCGGATATGGAACAAACGCCGAGATCATCGATCTCTTCGGTGAAGAGCCGAAGCTTCTCGCAAGCTTTGGAAAAGATACATCCGACAACTATCAGGATGGTCTCCTTGAATTATATAAGAAGATCCGTCCGGGCGAGCCGCTGTCCGTTGACAGCGCTGAGAGCCTGTTAAATGGTATGTTCTTCGATCCGAGAAGATACGATCTCGCGAAGGTCGGCAGATACAAATTCAACAAGAAGCTCCACATGAAGAACCGTATCGTAGGACAGATTCCGTCTGAGGATATCGTCGATACATCTACAGGTGAAATCCTTGCTGAAGCAGGAAAGGCAATCACAAAAGATCAGGCGATCGCGATCCAGAACGCAGCGATCCCGTACGTATGGATCCAGACTGAGGAGCGCGTAGAGAAGGTCCTCTCCAACCTCATGGTAGACCTTTCCGCATATGTGACATTTGATCCGGCAGAAGTAGGTATTACGGAATTAGTATACTACCCGGTATTAAAAGAGATTCTGGAAAAAGCAGGGGATGACGAGGAAGCGTTAAAAGCAGAACTCCACCGCAACATCCATGAACTCGTTCCGAAGTGCATCACGAAGGAAGATATCCTTGCTTCCATCAACTACAATATGCACCTTGAGTACGGCATCGGCGTAAAAGACGATATCGATCATCTTGGAAACCGTCGTATCCGTGCGGTCGGCGAGCTGCTTCAGAACCAGTACCGTATCGGTCTCTCCAGAATGGAACGTGTGGTACGTGAAAGAATGACAACACAGGACATCGACGGAATCACTCCGCAGTCCCTGATCAATATCAAACCGGTAACCGCAGCAGTGAAGGAGTTCTTCGGAAGCTCCCAGTTATCCCAGTTTATGGATCAGAACAACCCGTTATCCGAGCTTACGCATAAGAGACGTCTCTCCGCGTTAGGACCGGGCGGTCTGTCCAGAGAGCGTGCGGGATTCGAGGTTCGAGATGTACACTACACCCACTATGGCCGTATGTGCCCGGTTGAGACTCCTGAGGGACCGAACATCGGTTTGATCAACTCCCTTGCAAGCTATGCGAAGGTAAACCAGTACGGTTTCGTTGAGGCTCCGTACCGTGTCGTAGATAAGACTGACCCGGCAAACCCGCGTGTTACCGATGAAGTCGTTTATATGACAGCGGACGAAGAGGATAACTACATCGTAGCACAGGCGAACGAGCCGCTCGATGAGGAAGGCCACTTCATCCACAACAACGTATCCGGTCGTTTCCGTGAGGAGACTTCCTCCTTCCAGAAGAGACAGATCGATTTAATGGACGTATCCCCGAGAATGGTATTCTCTGTCGCTACCTCCATGATCCCGTTCTTACAGAACGATGACGCGAACCGTGCCCTGATGGGATCCAACATGCAGCGTCAGGCAGTACCGCTTCTTTCCACAGAAGCTCCGGTCGTTGGTACCGGTATCGAGGGCAAGGCTGCCGTTGACTCCGGTGTCTGCGTTGTTGCAAAGAATGCCGGCGTTGTTGAGCGCTCCGCGTCCAATGAGATCGTGATCAAGAGAGATTCTGACGGAAACCGCGATGTTTACCGCCTGATCAAGTTCTCAAGAAGCAACCAGTCCAACAGCTATAACCAGAAGCCGATCGTTTACAAGGGAGACCATGTAGAGAAGGGCGAGGTTATCGCAGACGGACCGTCCACAAAGGATGGAGAGATCGCACTTGGTAAGAACCCGCTGATCGGATTCATGACCTGGGAAGGTTACAACTACGAGGATGCGGTTCTCTTAAGCGAAAAACTCGTTATGAACGATGTATACACATCTGTTCATATTGAAGAATATGAATGCGAATCCCGTGACACCAAGTTAGGACCGGAAGAGATCACAAGAGACGTTCCGGGCGTTGGTGAGGACGCATTAAAAGATCTGGATGAGAGAGGAATCATCCGCATCGGCGCTGAGGTACGTGCCGGTGATATCTTAGTCGGAAAGGTAACTCCGAAGGGAGAGACTGAGCTGACTGCAGAAGAAAGACTTCTCCGCGCGATCTTCGGTGAGAAGGCAAGAGAAGTCCGCGATACATCCTTAAAAGTACCGCACGGCGCTTACGGAACCATCATCGACGCAAAACTCTTCACAAGAGAGAACGGCGACGAGCTTGCTCCTGGCGTAAACGAGACAGTCCGCATCTACATCGCACAGAAACGTAAGATCTCTGTCGGTGATAAGATGGCCGGCCGTCATGGTAACAAGGGTGTTGTCTCCCGTGTACTTCCGGTAGAGGATATGCCGTTCCTTCCGAATGGCCGTCCGCTCGATATCGTATTAAACCCGTTAGGCGTGCCGTCCCGAATGAACATCGGACAGGTCCTCGAGATCCACTTAAGCCTTGCTGCAAAGGCACTCGGCTTTAACGTTTCCACACCGGTATTCGATGGCGCGGACGAGAACGATATCCAGGATACACTGGAGCTTGCAAATGATTATGTAAATATGGAATGGGATGCATTCCAGGAGAAGTATAAGGATATCCTTCGTCCGGATGCGATGGAATACCTCGGCGAGCACCTTGACCATCGTGCTCTCTGGAAAGGCGTTCCGATCAGCCGTACCGGTAAAGTACAGCTCCGCGACGGACGTACAGGTGAATACTTCGATGGTCCGACTACGATCGGACACATGCACTACCTGAAGCTGCATCACCTGGTTGATGATAAGATCCATGCCCGTTCCACAGGTCCATACGCACTGGTAACACAGCAGCCGTTAGGTGGTAAAGCACAGTTCGGCGGACAGCGTTTCGGTGAGATGGAGGTTTGGGCTCTTGAGGCTTACGGTGCGGCTTACACCCTTCAGGAGATCCTGACTGTGAAGTCCGATGACGTTGTAGGACGTGTAAAGACCTACGAGGCGATCATCAAGGGCGAGAACATTCCGGAGCCGGGTATTCCGGAGTCCTTCAAGGTACTCTTAAAAGAGTTACAGTCTCTCGGACTGGACGTAAGAGTGCTGCGTGACAACGGTGAAGAGGTCGATATGTCTGAGAACATCGACTACTCCGATACCAACTATGACCTTCGTTCCATCATCGAGGGAGACCGCCGTTACAACGATAAGGAAGACTTATCCGACTATGGATTCCAGAAACAGGAATTCAAGGGCGACGAGCTCGTCAATGTGGAAGAAGATGACTATACAAACGACGGTGCCAAAGACGACTATGTCGATGACGATTATACCGAGGATGACGACAAATAATTAGAAGGGAGTACCGTTCATGCCTGAGACAAATGAAACTTATCAGCCGATGACATTTGACGCGATCCGTATCGGACTTGCCTCTTCGGAAAAGATTCTGGAATGGTCCCATGGTGAGGTTAAGAAACCGGAGACCATCAACTACAGAACCTTAAAGCCGGAGAAAGACGGTCTGTACTGTGAGAGAATCTTTGGACCAACCAAGGACTGGGAGTGTCATTGTGGTAAATACAAGAAAATCAGATATAAAGGTGTTATCTGTGACCGCTGCGGCGTTGAGGTAACAAAATCCAGCGTCCGCCGTGAGCGTATCGGACACATCGCGCTTGCTGCTCCGGTATCCCATATCTGGTATTTTAAAGGTATCCCGAGCCGTATGGGCCTGATCCTGGATATCTCTCCGAGAGTCCTCGAGAAAGTCCTGTACTTCGCTTCCTATATCGTTCTGGATGCCGGCAATACCGGCCTTCAGTTAAAGCAGGTCCTTTCTGAGAAAGAGTACCGTGATGCTGTTGAAAAGTACGGCTACGGCACATTCCGTGTGGGAATGGGTGCTGAGGCTGTTCAGGAACTTTTAAAGAATATCGATCTGGATAAAGACTCCGAAGAGCTTAGAAAAGCTCTTCAGGAGGCATCTGGACAGAAGAGAGCGAGAATCATCAAACGTCTTGAGGTCGTAGATGCATTCCGCAGCTCCGGAAACAGACCGGAGTGGATGATCATGAATGTGATTCCGGTTATCCCGCCGGATATCCGTCCGATGGTTCAGCTTGACGGTGGACGTTTCGCGACATCCGACTTAAATGACTTATACAGAAGAATCATCAACCGTAACAACCGTCTTGCAAGACTTCTTGAGCTCGGTGCTCCGGATATTATCGTCCGCAACGAGAAGAGAATGCTTCAGGAGGCCGTTGATGCCCTGATCGATAACGGCAGACGCGGCAGACCGGTTACAGGTCCTGGAAACCGTGCATTAAAGTCCCTTTCCGATATGTTAAAGGGTAAGCAGGGACGTTTCCGTCAGAACCTTCTCGGTAAGCGAGTTGACTATTCCGGACGTTCCGTTATCGTCGTTGGACCGGAACTTAAGATCTATCAGTGCGGTCTCCCGAAAGAGATGGCGATCGAGCTCTTCAAACCGTTCGTTATGAAGGAACTCGTTGCTAACGGAACAGCACATAACATTAAGAACGCGAAGAAGATGGTTGAGCGCCTCCAGACAGAGGTCTGGGACGTACTTGAGGATGTAATCAAAGAGCATCCGGTTATGTTAAACCGTGCTCCTACTCTTCACCGTCTTGGTATTCAGGCGTTCGAGCCGATCCTTGTAGAAGGTAAGGCGATCAAGCTTCATCCGCTCGTTTGTACCGCATTCAACGCGGACTTCGATGGAGACCAGATGGCGGTTCACCTTCCGCTTACAATGGAAGCACAGGCAGAGTGCCGCTTCCTTCTTCTCTCCCCGAACAACCTGTTAAAGCCGTCTGATGGTGGTCCGGTAGCCGTTCCTTCCCAGGATATGGTTCTCGGTATCTACTATCTGACACAGGAGAGACCGGGCGCAAAGGGCGAGGGAATGTTCTTCAAGAGCCCGAACGAAGCACTTCTTGCATATGAGAACGGTGCCGTTACTCTTCACGCAAGAATCAAAGTCCGTGTGACAAAGACTCTTCCGGATGGAAGAACAATGACTGGTATCGTTGATACAACTGTCGGACGTATCCTCTTCAACGAGATCATCCCGCAGGATCTTGGATTTGTAGACAGAACGATTCCGGGCAACGAGTTAAAGCCGGAGATCGATTTCCTCGTAAAGAAGAAACAGTTAAAGCAGATCCTCGAGAAAGTCATCAATACACACGGAGCGATCCAGACAGCGATCACTCTGGACGATATCAAGGCGATCGGTTACAAGTACTCCACAAGAGCAGCTATGACCGTATCCATTTCTGATATGACTGTCCCGGCAACAAAGAAGCAGCTCCTTGCAGACGCAGAAGCTACCGTTGACCGTATCGCTAAGAACTTCCGCCGTGGTCTTATCACAGAGGAAGAGCGTTACAAAGAAGTTATCGATGTATGGAAAGCAACCGATGACCAGCTGACACATGACCTTCTGACAGGTCTTGATAAATACAACAACATCTTCATGATGGCGGACTCCGGAGCCCGTGGTTCCGATAAGCAGATCAAGCAGCTTGCCGGTATGCGAGGACTCATGGCGGATACGACCGGTCACACGATCGAACTCCCGATCAAGTCCAACTTCCGTGAAGGTCTTGACGTACTTGAGTACTTCATCTCCGCGCATGGTGCGAGAAAAGGTATGTCCGATACCGCTCTTCGTACAGCCGACTCCGGTTACCTGACAAGACGTCTTGTTGATGTATCCCAGGACCTTATCATCCGTGAGACAGACTGCTGTGAAAGCAAGGGAACGATCCCGTACATGGAGATCGAGGGCTTTACGGACGGTAAAGAGACCATCGAGACGCTGCAGGAGAGATTGACAGGCAGATATATCGCTGAGACGATCACAGATCCGGATACCGGAGAAGTTGTTGTTAAGGCTAACCATATGTGTACACCGAAACGTGCCGCAGCCGTTATCAAGGTTCTTGAAAAGCTCGGCAGAAATACTGTTAAGATCCGTACAGTCCTGACATGTAAGTGCCATATCGGTGTCTGCTCCAAGTGTTATGGTGCGAACATGGCGACAGGTCAGCCGGTACAGGTCGGCGAGGCTGTTGGTATCATTGCCGCACAGTCCATCGGTGAGCCGGGTACACAGTTAACCATGCGTACATTCCACTCCGGCGGTGTTGCCGGCGGCGATATCACACAGGGTCTTCCACGTGTCGAGGAGCTTTTCGAGGCAAGACGCCCGAAGGGACTTGCGATCATCGCTGAATTCGGTGGTGTTGTTACAATTAAAGATACAAAGAAAAAACGTGAGATCATCGTTACGGACCAGGAGACAGGAAACTCCAAGACTTATCTGATCCCTTATGGTTCCAGAATCAAAGTTGCGGACGGACAGGTTCTCGAGGCCGGCGACGTTCTTACAGAGGGTAGTATCAACCCGCATGACCTGTTAAAGGTTAAGGGCGTTCGTGCCGTACAGGATTACATGATCCGTGAGGTACAGCGTGTTTACCGCTTACAGGGTGTAGAGATCAACGATAAGCATATCGAGATGATCGTTCGTCAGATGTTAAAGAAGATCCGTATCGAGGAGAGCGGCGATTCCGACGTTCTTCCGGGCGTATCCATGGATGTTCTTGATTTCAACGAGATGAACGAGGAGCTCATCGCAGCTGGCAAACAGCCGGCAGAGGGCAAACAGGTCATGCTCGGTATCACAAAGGCATCCCTTGCGACCGATTCCTTCTTATCCGCCGCATCCTTCCAGGAGACCACCAAGGTTCTTACTGAGGCTGCGATCAACGGTAAGGTCGATCACCTGATCGGTCTGAAAGAGAATGTTATTATCGGTAAGCTGATCCCGGCTGGTACCGGAATGAAGCGTTACCGCAATATCAAGCTCAGCACAGGCGAGATCGAGGATAAGATCCAGGAGCAGGAAGCACCGGTTGCTGAAGAGCCGCAGGAGGAGACGGATGCTCCGCTTGAGGAAGCAGATAAGATCATTCTCAACGAGGATGATACACAGGATGTCGATGAGTGATCGGTATTTTGACAAATAAATATATCGGAAAGCTTTCTGGAAACAGGAACTTTTCCGTATGCTGAGGCATATAAGAACAGCGAGGAGAACATGAAAGATCATGTTTTTCCTCGCTGTTTGAGTATACAGATGGTTAGAAGAAAGCAACTTGTAACGATTCGGCGGGCCGATGGGCTTTCTGTGCTGAATGTGAGAAGACCTGAATTACAATTTCTTGATTTTTGGCTTGGCGCGGCAAGTGTGCGGACCGATGGAGGTGTTTTACATGATTACGATACTGTCCGGCTTATTTATTAAAAACAGAGATCAATTCGGGAACAGCGATGTGCGCCGTGCCTACGGCATGCTCTGCAGTATTGTGGGCATCGCGCTCAATGTATTTCTGTTTGCCGGAAAATATCTGGCGGGTGTGATCAGTGGATCCATCGCTATTACGGCGGATGCATTCAATAACCTGTCAGATGCAGGATCATCCTTTATATCTCTTGTGGGATTTAAATTTTCCGGCATGAAGGCTGACGCGGATCACCCCTTTGGACACGGGCGCATCGAGTATGTCTCCGGATTTGGAGTTTCCATGGTCATCATTCTCATGGGAATCGAGCTTTTCAAAACTTCCATAGAGAAGATCTTTCATCCGGAGCCGGTGGAGACTGGCGCTCTGGCGGTGGGGATCCTTGTGGTCTCCATCTGTGTAAAGGGATACATGTGCTTTTACAATCGGACAGTCGGCAAAAAGATCCAGTCGGAGACAATGAAAGCGACGGCTATGGACAGTATGAGCGATTCCATCGCGACAACGGCGGTTCTGATCTCCATGGCTGTGGCCCATGTGACAGGCATTAGTATCGATGGATGGTGTGGCTGCCTTGTGGCATGCTTTGTATTGTATGCAGGATTTGGCGCGGCGAAGGATACCCTGAATCCGCTTCTCGGAGAACCGCCTTCCAGAGAATTTGTAAATGAGATCAGGACGATCGTTATGGCTCATCCTGAGATCCTTGGGATCCATGATCTAGTGGTCCACGATTACGGCCCGGGGAGACGCATGATCTCCCTTCACGGGGAAGTGTCCGGGGATTGCGATATCTTCGAGATCCACGATGTGATCGATCGGATCGAGAAAGAATTGAAGGAAAAACTTGGCTGTGAGGCCGTGATCCACATGGATCCGATCGTGGTGAATAACGAGGCGATCAATGAGACAAAAAAGGAAGTTGTTGACATGATCAACGAACATTTTCCGGGCGTCACCATCCATGATTTCCGCATGATCCAGGGTCCAACCCATACGAACCTGATCTTCGATGCGGTGGTCCCATTCCAGTATGGGAAAACGAACGAAGAGGTAAAACAGGGGATCGAGAAACTGATCTCAGAGAAATGGGATGATTATTACGCAGTCATACAGGCAGAGCAGTCATATCTGGAATAAAGAAAAAAGATTGAATCCGGCAGAGTGTGCAGAAGCGCTTTGCCGGATTTTTGCAGTTAAAGAAAACGTAAGAAGTCTACAGGAAAAAGGGTTTGCGATTGCATGGTTGAACTGCTATACTTGAGATATGGAACTCACGGAAGTATGTGGGCAGATGGGTGACAGAACAGGCGCTCCGGCATCTGGAAACTTGTGCAGATGACCGACGCGGTTGTTGAATTTTAAGGAGGTCTCTCTTATGAAAAAGTGGAAAATGATCCTTACTGCAGCGATGCCGTTAGCAATGGCATTGTCCTTCCCGGCATTCGCGGGCGAATGGCACGAGGATATGAACGGCTGGTGGTATGAGAACGATGACGGTTCCTACTGCCGGAACGGCTGGGACTGGATCGATGGTGATCATGATGGCTGGGCACAGTGCTATTATTTCGGAAATTCCGGTTATCTGCAGATGAATGCCGGATATGCGCAGACAAATACGGGTCATGCGGACGGATATGAGATCGATAAAAATGGTGCCTGGAGCGTAAATGGTGTTACCCAGGTAAAGGCAGTTCCGATCGCTGTCGCGGAGAACGATCCGGAGGCGCTGAAGGTCTATGAGGAAGCACAGCAGCTTAGCGAGTCTCTCCCGAGCGCGAATATCGATGTGGACTATACGATCACCATGTCTTATCTCGGACAGGATATTGATATGTCCATGAATATGAAGCTGATGATGAAAGAGGACGCGAACGGAGACATGCAGTTTGTATGCAAGGGTACCGCGGATACGCTTGGAACCGCAGTGCCGATCGATATGTTCTACACAGACGGATACATGTATGTGAACACTATGGGCATCAAGTACAGGCAGGCCATGGATCTGGAAGCTGCGAAAGCTCAGGCCACACAGATCAACATGGATCTGGATACGGATGTTGTCAAAGGCTTGAGAATGTATACAAGCGGTGACACAAGGAAACTTGCATTTACTATTGATGACCAGAAGATCAACGAGGTCCTGACCGCAGTTACCAGCGCGACCGCAGAGACCTACGAGGAGCTTGGGGTCACTCTGGACATGAAGATCAATGAGTCAAACGGCGAGATGACGGTCAACAAAGATGGCTATTGCGAGGCTATGAAGATGTTTATGGACTACGGAATGAGTGTCACAGATCATACAACATCCGAAGCTGATGAGATGAACTATAAGATGGATATCAATATGACATATAAGAATCCGGGCAAGGAAGTTTATTTTGAGATCCCATCTACAGATGGCTACGAAGATATTGCTGTGGCTTATGTGGCAGATGCGGAATAGGGGCAGTAGAATCGGAACCGGTCTGGCTCGTTAAAAAGTGAAGTGTAAATGGCGCTGGTTTGCGTATGGCTGAGAGGTCATGGCAGATCAGCGCCTTTTTGTGCCACAGGAAATCCCTGTTCACAGATGGAAGCGGCAGGCTTTGCAGAAATGGAGTTTCAACTGTAATGAGATCTGCCCGTTGATGCGTTTGGGAGAATAACAGATTGGAGCATCTCTCATATATTAAGATAGAAGAAACAGGACAAAGAGGGGGAGATTATGGTATCCATCAGCCTATGCATGATCGTGCGCAATGAGGAAAAGGTTCTCGGAAGATGCCTGGCCTGCGTGCAGGGATTTGCGGATGAGATCATAATTGTGGACACGGGATCTACGGACCGGACGAAGGAGATCGCATTTTCTTTTACGGACAAGGTTTATGATTTTAAATGGAAGGATGACTTTGCTGCGGCGAGAAATTTCGCGTTTTCCAAGGGAACGGGGGATTACCTGTTCTGGCTGGATGCAGATGATGTGGTAAGGCAGGAGGAACGGAGAAAATTAATGGATCTTAAGAGACGGCTGGATGACGAACGGCCGGATGTGGTGATGTTGAAATACGCGGTTGGATATGACGGGGATGGCGCACCGTCATTTTTCTTTTATAGAGAACGTCTTTTAAGGCGGTGCGGAAAAGCCGTATGGAAAGGGCGCATCCATGAGGCGGTGGAACCCTTTGGAAAAGTAGTGCGGGAAGATATCATGATCGAGCACCGGAAAGTGGGGACAGGGGATCCGGACAGGAATCTTCGGATATTTGAGCAGATGCTCCGGGAGAAGGGGAAATTATCTCCGCGGGATCAGTATTATTATGGAAAGGAATTATATTATCACAGAAGATACCGGGATGCTGCTTCCGTATTTTCGGAATATCTGGAACTGCCGGATGGCTGGCGGGAAGACCGGATGGATGCCTGCAGGCATGGGGCGTACTGTATGTACCGGATCGGGGACCGGGACCGGGGACTAAAGTTTCTGCTTTCCGGACTTTCTGAGGGGATCCCGAAGCCGGAGCTCTGCTGTGATCTCGGATGGTGGTTCTTCTCGGCCGGGCGCTATCGCGACGCAATTTTCTGGTACGGGCAGGCAGTTCAGGCCGGAAAGTTGACAGGGGAGGACGGTTTTGTGATGCCGGAGTGCCGGGGATATATTCCGTATCTTCAGATGTGTGTCTGCTATGACAGGCTCGGGGAATGGAAGATGGCGGAGCGGTATAATGAGCTGGCGGAGAGGTGCCGGCCGGGGACGGAGACATGCCAGTTAAACAGGAAATATTTTGAGAAAAGAAAAGAGCAGCAAATTGAATGGATCCAGTGAGGTGACAGCCGGAGTTTTGGACAAAAAATCGCAGAAGTAGCAGTTTCGGACGGGCAGCATAGATTATAGTAAGCGAACAACCTGTATGGGATGTCCGCAAGGAAAATATGCTGAAAGGAGAATTGGTTATGCGTAATTGTGGATATGGTTTCTGGGAGAACGAGGACTGCAGAGCAGAGAGCTGCCGGGGCGGAGACGAGAGAGGACACTGGGATGGGAACTGTTGCTGCGGCCGGGACGGAACGCAGGGCTGTGGCGGAGATGGAAGAGGTGGCTGCGGTGAAAATTGTGGCTGCGGAGGAAACAGAAGAGGCGGCTGTGGCGGAAATTGCGGAAGCGGCTGGGGATATGGCTGGAGACACGGAACCTGCTGCTGCCGGGGACCGCAGGGGCCGAGAGGCCCTCAGGGATGCCCGGGTCCGGAAGGACCGAGAGGTCCACAGGGGTTTCCGGGATTTGACGGAGCGCCGGGAGCGACAGGTCCGATGGGCCCGATGGGCCCGATGGGTCCGGCAGGAGCGCCGGGAGCGACAGGTCCGATGGGCCCGATAGGTCCGGCAGGAGCGCCGGGAGCGACAGGTCCGATGGGCCCGATGGGTCCGGCAGGAGCGCCGGGAGCGACAGGTCCGATGGGCCCGATAGGTCCGGCAGGAGCGCCGGGAGCGACAGGTCCGATGGGCCCGATGGGTCCGGCAGGAGCGCCGGGAGCGACAGGTCCGATGGGCC
>OGEQ01002136.1_pt1 | contig 14056 bp, 17 predicted proteins | sample 1570731 | NCBI WGS metagenome assembly OGEQ01 (sample SAMEA2582132, study PRJEB24529) | metagenome | biome: Human gut stool | place: China | collected 2011
GTGGCAATTCATCCCATGATTGAAATCACGGGTGTTCTTGCCAAAGGCATAAAAATACTTAATTGTGATACTATGTCTACACTTTTATCAGCCTTAACCTCTATAATGTTTGCATTATGGTATTTTTTTATTAATTCCTCTATTTTAGGTTTTAAAACGCTACAAGCACAACATTTATTAGTACTTAAATAAGCTAATCTTATCCCTTTTTCATTACAAAATTCCTTAAATTCTTTTTCATTATCAATAATCCTCATAAACTCATCTTCTTTCTAAATATGTATAAAGGGATGAATTCAATTTAAAATTCATCCCCTAATGTGATTATATAAAATATAATTTTTATTTGTAAATTTAATCATAATAATATATTATAATTTTTCTAAAATTTATTTTCGTGAGTAGTCATATCTCCTGATCTTAATGCTCTTCTTTCAGCTATTAAATTTTTAACTAAAACGTCAATAGTCCAATTAATAGATGTTTCTGTAACCATTGCAACTAAAGGTCTTTGTATGCCTATTTTTTTTAAGTTTTCTAAAAACATATGAACTTTTCCAGGAGCTATGGCATTAAATATTATTGCTCTTTCTTTAACTCCTTCACCTTCTGTTTTTTCAATTTTATCTTCTAATATATTCTTTATAGTTTCATCTCCATTTTTAGAGTTTAAAACTATTTGATCTTTTATTCCCATTATTCTAGCAAAGTTTTGTATTTTCTTTAATTCCTTATTTTCAAAGTTATATAAGATTACACAACTTCTTCCTTCTTGTTCACTTCTATCTGAAATATCTATTCTTTCAAATGACATAATCACTTCTCCTTTAATAACAAATTGTAATTATTAATTAATATAAATTATACCATAATTCTATTAATAATCATATAATTGACATTTTCATTCATATAAATCTAGATATGTTTAAAGAGATTTAAAAGTATCTAAGCATTCCTTTATATTGTTACTCATAAATAAAAGTGACATACATGCAAAATCATCAGCGCCAGCTCCTAATACTTCTTTAAAGTTAAGCTCATTTATTCCGCCTAAGGCTATGACCTTACAATTTACCTTTTCCTTAATCTCTTTTATAAAATTAATTCCCTTAGGAGTTACGTCCTTCTTACATTGCGTTTCAAAAATAGGAGATACTAATATATAGCTTGCCCCTAATCTATCAGCTTCAATGGCCTCTAAGATAGAGTGAACAGATACTCCAACCTCTAAGGATTTAACTTCTTCTAAATTCTTCTTAAAATCCTTAAAGCTTAAATGAATAAACTTCTCTTTCAAAATCTTTGCTGCTTCAATATTGGAATTTATTATTATATTTGTTTCCTCTGGAACTAACTCTTTTATTTTTATATAAACCTCTATCAATTTCTCTGTGCTTAAATCTTTTTCTCTTAAAATTATATTTTTAACACCATATTTACCTGCTTCCTCTATGGTATTAAAATATTTTTCCCTATTTACTAACTTTCTATTGGTTATTAAAAACATAAAAATCACCATTTTAATAAAAAATTATTTTAAAATCTATGCCAATCCTTAAATATAGGTTGATAACCTTCACTTTTTATTAATTCCTTAACTTCACTTACAGAACTTTCATCATTTATATCAAATTGACTTGTACCTTTTTCTTTTAAAGAATGGCCTCCAACCTCAGTTGAAACTCCAGCACTGATTTTACTCACTCCTAAGGGAATTAAATTTCTTCTAAAATCCTTTCCTTCTCTAGTAGATATATTTATTCCTCCTTGAGGATCAAATAGTCTATAGGCTAAAAGTATTTGAACTAGTTCCCTATCATAAACTTCATTTAACTTTTTAAGCCCTCCTTCGCAGTGTCTTATTCTTGGAACTGAATAACTTATATCTATATGAGGATACTTATCCCTTAAATATTTTCCATGCATTGCTGTAAAGAAGGCATCTATTCTAAAATCAGCTAATCCTAATAAGGCTCCTATACTTATGCTTCTCATTCCAGCTTCTGCCCCTCTCTCTGGAGCTTCTAATCTAAATTTATAATTTTTCTTTGGGCCAGCCACATGAACCCTATCATATACCTTTTCATCATAGGTCTCTTGATATACAGTAAGCCCTTCAGCACCTGCTTCTATCACCTTTTTATATCCCTCTTCTGTCATTGGATATATTTCAATGGTTATGGAAGGAAATTTCTCTTTCAAAGTTTTAATGCTCTCTTCTATATACTCTACTGGAGTATGATATTCACTTTCTCCTGTTAATATTAGAATATGTTTAAATCCCTCCTTTGAAATAGCTTCCCCCTCTTTTTCTATTTCTTCTTGATTTAATTTTTTCCTACATATTTTATTTTCTACATTATACCCACAATATGAACACTTATTTACACAATAATTCGAGATATACATAGGTGTATATAATAATATTGTTCTTCCAAAATATTTTAAGGAGAGATTTCTTGCTTCTTGAGCCATTTCTTCTAAAACTAATTCTCCCATAGGAGATATTAAATTAAGTAAATCCTCTGGCCTCTTATTTCTTTCATAAATACTTCTTAACACATCTTCCTTTTTTACAGAATCAAAATATCCATAAAAATCAAAATCTCTATATTTTTCTACTACATCATAAAAACTCAATTAAATCATCTCCTAATCTAAAAATCCAGTAAGTGGAGATGAAGCATTTCCAAACTTTGATTCTCTTCCCATTTTAGCTTCATAAGCTAATCTGCCACCTTCTACTGCCATTTTAAAAGCTCTAGCCATATTTATAGGATCTTCTGAGGATGCTATGGCAGTATTAACTAAACAAGCTGCAGCTCCCATTTCCATGGCTTCCATAGCCTGTGATGGCTTTCCTATACCTGCGTCAACTATAATAGGAATATCTAATTCATCTATCATTATTTGAATCAATTCTTTAGTCTTTAACCCTCTATTACTTCCTATTGGTGCACCAAGTGGCATTACAGCTGCCGCTCCAGCTTCTATTAACCTTCTTCCTGCATAAAGATCTGGACACATATAAGGAAGGACAATAAAGCCTTCATCAGCTAATACCTTAGTTGCCTTTATGGTTTCTTCATTATCAGGAAGCAAATACTTAGAATCTGATATAACTTCTATCTTTATCCAGTTTCCACATCCCATAGCTCTTGCTATCCTTGCTATTCTAATAGCCTCCTCTGCATTAGTTGCCCCAGAAGTATTAGGAAGTAATATTACATCCTTAGGTATATTTTGAAGAATATCCTCTTCCTTATTATCTAAATCTACCCTTCTTAAGGCTAAAGTTATAACTTGAGAGCCACTTCCCTCTAAAACATCCTTTATTATTTCATTTGAAGGATATTTACCACTTCCAACAAAAAGTCTATTTTTTATTTCTACTCCACCTATTATTAACTTGTCCATAAAAAATTCCCCTTTTCTACTCACTACTCTTCTTAGTTCTTCATATTTTAGACTAGTATTTTATTTTTTATATATAAACTCTATCTAAAAACCACTTAAAATCCACTCTATTTTTACTAGCCCTTCTTTTTAAAATTCTATTTTATTAACAGCTATATCTATAACTAAATTAGCCATGTGATTTGCACATATAGCCACTCTAGGAGCCATTAACCCACAGCCTTCCTTAGCTTCATTTACTAAATCTCCACAAATATAAAATTTATCCGTTATTTGCTTTGTTTTTATTAAATTTGAATCATAAAATCCAGCCATTCCTGAAGAGGAAATCAAAAATTTGTCCTTCATATTACTTAAAACATAATTAGCTAATAAGGCTTTATAATCTGGATTATCAAAGGCTTCTATTATTATGTCAGCTCCTTGTAAAATACCCATATTATCTTCAGAAAGCTTAAGATTTAAAGCTTCTATTTTTATAAAAGGATTTATTCTAATTAAGTTTCTTTTTAAAGCAATTACTTTAAATTCTCCAATATCCTCAATATAATACTGCTGCCTATTTAAATTAGAAGGTTCTACTATATCAAAATCTACTAAACTTATACTTCCAATCCCTATTCTTCCTAAAGAAATAGCAATATTAGATCCAAGTCCTCCACATCCAGCTATTAAAACCTTAATTTTTTTTAGTTTTTCATGAATACCTGGTGTATGCCTAGATACCATTAGTTCTTCTAACTCCTCTTTATTAGGCATAATTCCCTTTTTTATAAAGACAACCCTATCTCCATCCTTAAGTTTCTTATCTTCTACAAGTGGAAATCCATTTAAAACTATAACATGAGAATCAGGAAATTCTTCATTTTTTAAAGAATATAATGTGCAATTTTCTTTTACATCTCTCCACTTTTCATTAATCTTTATATTCATAAAGGTCCCTCTTATCTTTTTTATCTTTTATTTTCACTCACCTTTTGTTATCTTAAACTTCTTAAATGATTCTTAATCACCCTCCACCAACAAAGGCAATAATCTCAATTACATCTTCATGATTAAGTAAGATTTCATTATAATTACAGGAATTAACTATCTCTTTGTTTAGTTCTACAACAACTCTCTTACTATTTACATTTAAACTTTTTAGTAAATCATAAACTGTATTAAGTTCACCTTTTTCTACTTTCTTACCATTAACAATCATCTATTCACCTCTTTTCTATATTCTTAAGACTTTTATACCAACAAAAAAAGGTTTAGCAATATTGCTAAACCTTTAAAAATATATTCTCTAATTAATCATAATAATATTTTCTAATATGAAAAATCACAACTTAAAATATACTTCCCTACGCTGGTATTAACCAAATCAGGTTATTAGGGTTAGGACTTATTATCCCTCTCAGCCTTTTACAGCACCCCTAGCAATATCTTAAAATTCTTTGTTTTTATTTATCATAACTCAAAAAACATTTTTTATCAATTAGTTTTTTTCCTTCTTTTCTAATCTTCTATTTTTCATTGTTATTAAATTATTATTTAACATAGCTGTTAATATTAGCCCTATTAAAGCTATAATAGCACATGTTACGAATAATTTAGTGTACCCTGTATTCATAGTTTTTTGGAAGGCTGTTTCTATTGCACCTTTAGCTCCATCTAAACTTTGCATATATGATTTTTCAATCATACCAATATTCATATGAGGATTATTTGAAAACTTATCTCCTAAAGCTGCAAATTGTGATTGTACCATTTCTTTTATAAGACTAAATATATTAGTAACACTGGCATTTGCCATTGAATTATTAAAATTTGAAGCACCACCACTATTTGACATAATATTAGACATTCCATCTATATGTGGCATAACTTTTTGTAATGCTCCTGGTACTCTTCTACCTGCATCTGATATAAAGTTAATAAGAATATTTGGTGATACTGCAATACCTATGGATTTAATTAATGATACTGCTGATTGTCCAACTGTAGCCTCATTATCTGGTACTAAACTAAGCATTAAGTAATTTATTGGTGTTCCCATAGAGAATCCTAAGCCAAATCCCATAATAGCTAAACCTATTATTAAGTTAACCATACCTGGGTGTTTAGTTGTTACGTATCCTTGATAAAGGTTACCTATTATAACTAAAGACATACCTATTAATAGTACTTTTTTAACTCCTATTTTATCTATGAATTTTCCACCTAAAGGTGCTGCTATACCTACAAATATTGCAAATATTGTAACTATATATCCACCACTACCCATTGGTGTTCTTAATATATTTTCACTAAATTGAGGAATAAATACTGTTGCCATTAATCCACAACCTACAACAAAACTTAATATTAAAGTTATAGCTATTTCCTTATTAGTAAAGTAAGATAAGTTTATTACTGGATCTTCTGCTTTCTTTTCCACCAAAACTAATATTGGAATTGATATTATAAATATTAAAAGATATGGCCAAACATCTAGTGATTTTATTGAGTTAGCAAAATCATAGAATTTTAAGTTTGTAGCTCCATACATTAAAGATAAAATTAATATTGTTAATACTCCTGAACCACAAACATCTAATTTCTTGATTCCTTGTGCAGAAGTATTTTCTTCTAATTTAGTTGCCATAAGTAATATTATTATACTGATTGGAACATTTACTAAGAATAAAAATCCCCAGTTTTTATCTCCAAAAATAGAAAGTATTCCTGAACCTAAGGTTGGTCCTACAACTGTTGCTATTCCATATACTCCTCCAATCATTCCTAGCGCTGAACCTCTTTTTTCAACTGGGAATGATGTTCCTATGTATGCTGTAGCTATTGGCATTATACCTCCGCCACCTACCGCTTCTATAACTCTTGAAAATAATAAAAATGTATAACTATTTACATAATCTGATATTCCACATAGTAAAGAACCTAGTCCAAATAGAGTTATTGAAACCATGTAAATTTTTTTTCTACCATATTTATCAGAAAGTTTTCCTATAAGAGGCATTGATACTGCATATGCTAAGGTATATATTGTTACAACCCAGACACTAGCATTTTGTGAAACTTTTAATCCATTAGCTATTATATCTCTTGCTGGTGAAACTATACCAGAGTCAATAGCACCCATGAAGATTCCTAACAAGAAGACAGCCATTGTAATTCCAACTGATTTTTTCTTCATTATTATCACCCTTTCGTAAGTTTTTACCTATTATAAGTGTGACTTTTATTAATATTATTTCTTTGAATACCATTAATAAAACTCACAGTGAACTATGTTCATTTTACTACTTAAAGATTATAAAATCAAAGTTTAAATTTTCTTAAATTCTCCCAAAGTTTATTAAAACCCCTTATTTATTTTATTTTTATTCACATTTAGTTAATATTTTGTTAATATTATATTTTCTAAAAATTAAGAGCTACATTAAATCTTAAAAATAAAATTCATGAATAATTTCAACAAATGTTTATGAGTTTTATTTATAAGATACATAAATGTAGCTCATTTAAATTATTTTAACTTTTCAATTTCTTCTTTTAATTTTCTTATTTCTTCATCCTTTTCTTTTAATTTAGTTTCATAATAATTGTCTTTATCATCTAAATTATTATTTAGCATATTTATTAAGGAAGCCATTTCATCTGCACTTCCTACAATTCTATTAAAAAGTAAAAGATTAGATTTTAATATCTCTGGAATTTCATTATGAGAATATCTTAGTCTATGATCAATTTCTCCATACCCTTCTTCAAAAATAGTTCTTACTTGAATTTCTGCAATAACCTTTTGATTAGTAGGATAACATTCTACAAGATAATGAACTGATTATAATGCTATCCAAAAAACTTCAAAAATATAAAGAAGTCTTAGTATTATTTAAACACAACTTCTATTACCTCTTTCTTTTGAATAATAATTTTATCTATTATCGTTTTATAGATTAAGTTTTTATCCTCATCTTCTATATTTTTTTCTTTTAATAGTTTAAAAGAAGTTTCTAATTTACCAATTATGTCTGTAGTATTTACATTTCTATTCTCAATATCTTCTTCAATTAAATACTTTCTTTCCTCTAAAACTTCTATATCATACTTAATATCTTTATTCATCTTAGAAGCTTCTCCAATATCTATTATATCATTCAAAACCATTAGCTTTACTTTTTCAAACTTCTTTTTAGCTTTATCTATATCACTTTCAACCTTTTTAAGTTCTTTATATAATTTTTTTAATTGGTTAGTATTATTATTGTTATTGGTAGCATGAATTAATTCATCTTCAAATTTTTTCATAGCAATGATTATTGATTTATGAATAGAATTTGATAATAAGGAACTATCTCCACAATGTCTACACTTAGCAATTACTTCTTTATTATGTCTGTCTTTTCTTCTTACTGCTGTCCTACTATGACCACACTTACATTTTACCAAACCAGTTAATGGATATTTATGTTTTGTCCTAGTTGTTCCATTAGTTCTACCTTTTATATAGTTCTGAATTATATTCCATTCTTCTTGAGTTATTACTGGTTTGTGATTTCCTTTTATATACTTTTTCTGATATTTCACATATCCAAGTAGTGTTTTATTATTTAATAATCTTCTTATTTGTAATGGATTCATTCCAACTTTTTCTCCAATAATACTTGAACTATATCCCTTTAAAGCTAATGTCTTAATTTCTTCCCAAGTTTCAAGTTTATCTTTGTCTATGTCTAAGCTTTTAGTTTCTCTATTATAAACATACGGCATTGGAGCAAACCCCTGAACCCAATTTCCTTGCTTCCAGCTAGTAATTTTACCTGTAACAAGTCTTTTCTTTATAAGTCTAAACTCTTGTCTTGCTATTAATTTTTCAAAGTCACTCATCAAAATATCATTTTCATCATTAAAATTATAGGTTTTAGTTGGGGTAACTACTTCAATATTGCTTTCTTTAAGAGTATTGGTTATTACTATTTGTCCTAACTCATCCCTAGAAAGTCTATCTAATGCCATAACCACTACTTTATTATATTGTTTTATGTTTGAAAGTAATCTACTAAGTTCAGGTCTTTCCAGCGTTGCTGAACTTCCAATCTCGCTGTATATATCATATTTCCATCCATTTTTATTACATAAATCAATTAGTTGATTTCTATGCTTCTCTAAATCTTCTGCTTCTCCTCTGGATTTACGCAGATAAATTGCAACTTTGTTTATTATTTGCATTTGATTTCACCTCTATAACTCCATATTTTAAAAGCATTCTCCTCAGTTCCACACCAAAATCAACAATAGCTTTTTGACTTGGACTATTAGTCTTTATTATATTTTTATTTTCCATTTTTAATTATACTCTCCTTTAAATTTAAAATAAACTTCAAGTTACAATACGAAAGCATAAATAAAAACGTAAAAAAGGCAGGTATAGACATAACTAAATGACTATACCCGCCTTAAATAAAATTGTTCTTTTGTTATTTGTTTTTAATATAACTAACAATACTCTTAAATATATCTTTATCTATAATATACTTATCATAAGTTCTATTTTCATGAATATCTACTACATAACCATTAGTAGATATAAAAATATTATAAAACTTATCGCAAAAAATCTTTATATTATCTTTTAAATTTTCTGCCACAAATTTTAATATCATATCATATAAATTATTAATTTCTTTTATCCAATCAGAAAAGTAATCAACTAAATTAATTTCTTTATCTAAGATATTCTCTAATATACCTATAAAATTCATATCCCTTTTATTTTCTTTCATATTGTTAATTAGCACATCTCTCAATAGTATAAATTTAATATCTTTATACTTTTCTAATAAAATATCCCATGTCATAATACTTGTACTTATTGGAATTGTATTATGATATGTATAATTTCTTAATATTCTTAAAAATTGTAACTTTTCATTTTCATTGATCCATTTCCTCACTTCTCCTCTTTGTTGAAAAGTTAGTGTCTTAATATATATTTTTACATTTTCAATAAATGTCTGATTTAATAGTATAGCTCTTATTATATACTCCAATGCACTATCATGAATTTCTTGATGTGGTATCTTCAAATTATTATTTAATTTTTGTGTTGTTTCCTTTACATAATTTAATATATCCATACTATTTTTTATTGCTATTTTTTTTATGGCATTTATCGCTTCTAATCTTTTAATTTTTTGATCTATAATAATATAATTTTTAAAATCTTCATCATTCATTTTAGCAAAATGAACTGCATTAAAACTACCTTCTATATTTGAGATACTATACATACCCTTTCCCTCCTAATATAATTTCTAAATTAAATTATATCTTAATTAATTAAATTCTCATAGTTACCAAATAAAATCAATATTTCATTTTATTTTTAGACAAAAAAATAATGGTGGTTACAATTAAAATTAATTAATCATAACCACCGTTAGCTTTTTATTACTCCTACATTTTTTTTAGTTGTTTTATCTCAGCCTTTAGCTTTTCTATTTCAGGCTTATTTTTAAGCGTATTTACACTTCTTTTTAACCTACCATACTCTCTCAGTTTTTTAAAATCCTCAATCTTTTTCTTAGTAATGTATTTTTTCATTTCTTCAAGTTGAAACTTTTGCTTTAAAGCAACTTTATTATTTTCAACTTGTCCATTTTCACTATCAATTATTATGTCTTCTTCATTACATGGTCTTAGCTCTGACACCTTAAATTCTGTACTAGCTTGGCTGTAACAAGGTTCTTTATCCAACAGAATACTAAACTCCTTTATGATTTTAAATCCTTCTATTTGCCTTGTATAAGTGCCATTTATATTCTTAATCCATTTGTCTTTATCCACAATGAATCCAAATGAAAAAGACTTTATGTTTTCCATGTTCCTTATGATAAAAGGTGTCTTTTTAACTAAATACTCAAACTTAAATTCTCCACTTTCTTCTTTATAATCAAAATCAACTACTTCTAACTTTTGTTTCCAGTCATGGTTTATAAGCAACTGAGGAAATATTTTGCCTTGCTCCATTTTATTGATACAATCAACAAAAGCACCAATAGACACAAATTCTTTAAAGTAACAATTTCTTTGTTGGTTATACATTGTCTCTGATAGTGTCCCAAGTTTAAATACACCTTTTATATTAACAAATCCCTCAACAATAGAACGAACCTCTACTGTTAATGGCTTTATTATTATTTCTCTGGTCTCTAAGTCTAATACTCTTCTCTCAATGCTCATTATTCTTCTCCCATTTTTCTTAATAGTTTCTTTAAGTGTATTCTGTATTCTTCTACTTTATTTTTCGTTTCTTTTAAATCCATGTCAGCATAAGAGAATAATTTAAATCTTAATTCTCTTTCTGTTTTTAAGCCCTCTATCGTTTCCAAAAGTGAGTTTAACTCTGATCTTTTTGACTCAATTTCTTTCTGATTTTTTGAAGCTAATGGCTTATTTATTTTTTCAAGTTTAACTGTCATTTCAACGAGTTTGGCAATATTACTTTCAAGATCTAAAACTCTAGCTTTTCTCTTTTCTATTGGATAAACAACTTCCAATTCTTCTAAAGACTTAAGTTTTTCATAGTCCTTGTACATATAAGCGGTATTGTTAGAAGTTTTCAAAATAAATTCTTCCGTAAAATTGCTGAAAGTATTAGTGAATACCTTATCTAAGTCTATATCTCTATAGCTTAACTCTACCGACTCCAGTTCCTTCTCTAGTTCAACGAGTGTATTATAAGCAACCTTTACACCAATAGGATTGGCTATTGCCTGATGTTCTCCGTTTGGATTTACAATTCCCCATATGCTAACCAAATAATTTTTAATATCCATATACCTTTTAATCTTCATAATCTTTACCTCTTTTATCTCTTCTTCTATTAATTTTACTTTCTTTATAATTGACATAGTATTAATAATCTCCTTTTTAAAATTTATTTTCTTTGTAATTCCATATAATTTTCTAAATTAATCATAATTTTTATATCTCCTATCATTGTTAATCTGTTTTTCCTTTAGGATTCTCATATATTCTTTGTCCATTTGTACAATGCTAGCCCATTTATCCATATTTATCTCTCCAGTAGCTATATAATAAGATCTCAGGTGATCAAACAATCTATCGCCCTTCATATAATCTTTTATATCTTCTTTAGGTTTCATGGTTCTCTTGCGTTTTAATTTCTTTGCCATTACCATTTACTCTCCTTCTTCTTCATCATAAGTAATGAAAATTTTTCCTTTTGTCGTCCCTGTTAAGCCATAGCTTTTAAGTATTAAATCTATTTTTGTTACAGTTTCATTTCTCTTTGAAAGTAGCTTCAAGTATAACTCTATGTTTTCATTACATTCTCCCATGAACTCATTTAGCTTCTTTAAAGTAGCCAGCAAACAAGCAAGGTTGCATATTGAAATTATATCTATGTTAGTTATATTTGGGATAGTTCTGCAAAGGAATAGAAAATACTTCCTTTCACTTTCAGTTGCCAGCAAATCTAAATCATCACGCCTTTCTGCCAGATTATAACCAACTGATGAATGGAATTCTTGTAACTCTTCTTCTCTACAAATCTCTTTCACATCTTCCATTTAATATAACCTCCATTTATTTTCATAAGTTTTTGAAGCTGTCTGGGTATATGAAGGCTCAAACTCTTCCAAAGAATAATATTGTTTAATTGCTTCCCTAATCAAATCACTTAAATTTATCTCTTTGCTTAAAATCAACTTGTTTAATTCATTTCTTTCTGTAGCACTTACCTTCAAACTTATTTTGTGTACTCTACTGTCCATAAAAAATTATCTCCTTTCCTCAAAAAATTTATTGACTTTTTATTTGTCTAATAGTATCATTAAGCCACAATATAAAAACGCTTTAAACTTAGTATTCATCTAGGTTTAAAGCGTTTTTTATTTTTTTTTATTTAATTTTATCTCAGTTCTTTTATTGGTCTTACCCGTCTCCCCTATTTTTCATTTAAAAATTTATTTACACACATATTTTATAGAAAGGGAGGGCTGAACCCTAGGAGGGTATCAATAAAAAAAAGAAAGTCTTAATCATATCAAACAAAACTTTCTAAAAATTTAAAAGTTAATAAATTCATTTTATTTTATGACAATACTATCTTATTAATATTCACTTTTTAAATTTGTCTTAATTCAAACTAATCTATCAATCAATAACTTTATTTCTTTATTCTTCTTTAAAACATTAGAATTACAATATCTTAGTTTTATTAATTCATATCTCTTACAACAATCATTTAATAAGTTATATTATTCAATCATTTATTATCATATCTCAATACTTTTATAATCTATCATCATGTATGATAACTATATCAATACTTCTATTATCCTAACTCCAATCTACTACTTAACAATAGCTTTATTTAATCAAGCATTAACCCCACTTAGGTACAAACAATATTAATATTAAGTAATAACATTAATTTCATTCGTATTAAAATTAAAGATATGTTACAACTACACTACATATCTTTAATACTAATACTTTTACTAGATAAAAGAAGTTTGCCAAAATATAAAATTACGATTACTTTATATTTTAATTTTTATAATCCAATATTTTTATTAACAATAAAACCAACACTTTTTACTACTAACTAAAGCAATAAAAGAATAGCTAATAACATAAGTTGTATATCCCAACAACCGTACTACTAGCTATTCAAGTGTTACCTTAAAGTTAAAACAAATATTAGATTTTAATGATAGCTTTTTGAAATAATATACTATCATAAATTTACACTTATAAGTGCATAGATATACATATGTATTATATATAGGTATATATGTGTATCTATCCAATTACAAATGTTATATGGTTTTCTGATGGTCTTTACTGACACTTCTATTATTCCATTATCTATCTATCTTCTATGGTTTTTGCCTACAATTTAAAATTAGATAGGCTACTATAAGCAACCTATCTCCAAAACAATAATAGAATTCAGAATATTAAGCTTTTGAAGGCTTATATATTCGTTTATGCAACTATGAGGTATTTATAATTGCATAAGCCAATATATAAACAAATAGCAACAAGATCCTAATGGTGAGAAATGGTTATTGGGAACTAATAAGGTCTCTTGTTTGCTATTTTCCATTCTATAAACTTTTAATATAATCTTTCAATACTTGTGTCATGGTACAATAACTTTCTATTGATTTTCTCTTAAGTTTCTCATATAGCTCAGTTTCTAAGCTAATTATAACTCTTTTTTTCTTATCCAAATCATTTCACCTTTCATTTTTTAATTATAAGGAGATAAAAACCCCTACATATATAATGGTGATTTTTTACACCTTTTTCGGGTACTTTATATGTATTTTTTATTATTTTTTTGCATATTTTCCTGTCCCTATCGTATATATGTTTTTGAACTGTTTATTCTATCCAAACTCTATTGATCAATATCCTAATTATCCTTTTAATTTAGCTAGATTATAAATGCCAATTATCAGCTACGCTGAAATTGACATTTCAAAATTTTCGTAAACTCAAATTTTGGTGTGTAAAAATGAGACATTTGAGTGGTTTACTATATATTTATAATGTCCACCACTGAAATGTCTCACTAAATTATTTAAATAGTGATTGTAGATACTCTCACTTGTTT
>OGEQ01002140.1_pt1 | contig 14031 bp, 14 predicted proteins | sample 1570731 | NCBI WGS metagenome assembly OGEQ01 (sample SAMEA2582132, study PRJEB24529) | metagenome | biome: Human gut stool | place: China | collected 2011
ACTACCTCTATGCCGTCCGCCGGGCCGCCGACCACAAGATCATGGTCAACGCCCACGAGGCGGTGCGCCCGACGGGCCTCTGCCGCACCTACCCCAACCTGATCGGCAACGAGTCGGCACGCGGCACGGAGTACCAGGCGTTCGGCGGCTCGAAGCCCCACCATGTGACGATCCTGCCCTTCACGCGCCTGCAGGGCGGCCCGATGGACTACACGCCCGGCATCTTCGTGATGGACGTCGCGGAGGTCAACCCCGGCAACCACTCGCACGTCAACGCGACGCTCGCCAACCAGCTGGCGTTGTACGTGACGATGTACTCGCCGCTGCAGATGGCGGCAGACCTGCCCGAGCACTATGAGAAATACATGGATGCGTTCCGTTTCATCGAGGACGTCGCACTGGACTGGGAAGAGAGCCGCTACCTGCTGGCCGAACCGGGCGACTACATCGTCGTGGCGCGCAAGGCCAAAGACACGGGCGAGTGGTTCGTGGGCGGCGTGACGGACGAGAACCGACGTACGGTGACGCTCCCGTTCGACTACCTCGATCCCGGTAAGGAGTACGTGGCGACGCTCTACGCCGATGCCCCCGATGCCGATTACCAGACCAATCCGCAGGCATATGTCATCCGCACCGGGAAGGTCAGACAACGCACGGAACTCGACGTGGAGATGGCGCGCGGCGGAGGCTTTGCAATCTCCATACGCGAGGCAACCGACGCAGACCGCAAACTCTGCAAGCTGAAATAACGGGCGATGCCTGCGGACGGCAATCATGCCGGGGCCCACACAGCCCCCTCAAAAAATCCTTTGCCCCTCGTTCTTTTCAAGAACAGGGGCTTTTTTATGCGTATTTTTAAAACGCAAAAGTTCGCCCCTATATTATTGACTCCAAACCATTTACGCCCACAAATCCAAGATTAACACAACTGCTTGATTTTCAAAACAACATGGAGGTGGTCAATCAAAATTAACGAATCATTATAGCGGGGAAAATAAATTATTTTCCCCGCAACTGTGCTGCATCATCAAGTAGCTTTTTCGCTTTGCGCTCTTTGCTTGCAGCCCGCTCTAGTTGTTCTGCCCGCCGCCTTACGGCTTCTTTGTACCGTTCAACTTGGTTTCGGACGGTATCGCGCATGGCCGTGTGCTGCTTATCCCTGAATATCGTTTCCAACTCCATTAGCTCCTTTTCCTTGATCTCACCCCGCATTTTCACGTAGCGGTATTTCAGGTCGTTCGCAGCTAACAGCCGATTATTCTCTGAGATTCGGTAAATGAATGCGCCTTGCAGGAAAATACATCCCAGCATGGCGAACATCATCAGAAATGTTTTCGAAGAACTGATGTCGAGCGTATAGGTATGGCGGTGTTCCTGTGCGGGCAGGGCGTCGGGCCTTGTCAATGCTTCGACGGCTTGCCCGACCTGCTCGATCAATGTATGTGTCTGCCTGTTCTCCTTGTCGATCACCTCCAGTCTCCCTGCCAACTGCGCCAGCAACGCGTTGTATCTGTCGGTAAATTCCTGCATCTGCTCGGTTTTTACTCCGGGCAAGGCCGTATGCCGTTGCAGGCGTTCGAGCAGCTGTGCGATCTGCCCCTGCGAGAGCTCTGCGGCCTCTATCAGCCGTTCGATCCGTTCCAGCTGCGTATTCTCCCAACCTGCGTTCCCTACGCCGCCTGCTTTGGCGTTTTTAATGGCTTTGACAAGTGTTTCCTTGAGGTCTTCGTACATCTCAATCGAGAGGTCGATCTTATTTTTGTCGTTCATGGCTTTCCGGTTTTAAGGTTATATTTTCATTTTGGCTCTTCTTTTCTGTTCTTCGAGCCTGCGGCGACGTTCCATTGCGGCTATGGCCATCGCTGCAGCAGCGGCATCGAGCAGTGCCGTGATTCGTGCTATATGCTCTTCGGGACTTTCTCCCGGCTTGCGCTGCAACTGTGCGGCCGATACTCCGACCGGCGAACTGGCCGGCGGAAGCGGAATCGCGTCGATCATGCCGCCGAACAACCCGGCAAATGCCGAACGGTAATTGCCTGCCGCCGCCGAGAGGTTTCCGAGGAGCTCGGCCCGATGCAGCGCCTGCTGTTGCAGGTGGGTGAACCGGTTGTCGAGTTTCGTAAAGCTGAATGCCCTGTCGATCTTCGATCCGGAGAACTCGAAGCCGTTTTTCGAGAAGAGGATACCCTGCTTGCGGTCGGTATTTCCGCAATACTTATAGCGGACGTTGATGCCCTGTTCCTTTAATTTACCTTCCAACTCGTTCCAGTTCTTGCATTTGGGCAGACAGCCTTTGATCGCATCGTAGATTTCGTATCTGGTCTTGTCGGGTTCGCGCAGCCGCTCCCGCCGTACGTCGTCCTTTCCCGGCGCGAGATATAGCCCGTATTTCTCGGTCAGCTCCCGGCAGACCTTGGCGTTGCGGATTTTGATGTTCTTGTCCGAAATGGTTTGCCCGTTGTTTCCGACCCGGTTGTAGACCAGATGGCAGTGCGGATGGGGCTGGTCGAGATGGCGCACCAATAGATACTGCGTATCGGTGATGCCCATCGTCTGCATGTACTCCTTTGCGATCTGCGTCATCAGGGCGTCGGTCATCCGCGGGGCGTCCTTGGGTGAAAAAGACAGCGAGATATGCCCGACGGTGTTTTTCAGCCGCGGGTTCAATAGGGTCTGGTCTTTGAAATCCTGCACCATATCCTTCACTTCCGGGGGCATGATGCCCTCGGCTTCCAATATCCGGGATTCTTCTTTCATCACGTAGCCTACCGTCCCCGAAAAAGACGATCCCGATATTACCTTACCGACCATCGCATATTTGTTTCAGGAGTTTTTCGATGGCCGTGATGATCGCCGCATGCCGTGCCCTGACAGCCGCCAGACCTTTGGCATTGGCCAGCCGGGTCAGCTGGTTCAGATTTCGGGCGATGCCCTTGAGTTGGGCCATGAAATCCAGCTGTTCACGGGTGATCCGCGCCCTCACCGTTCCTCGGTCGATCAGCTGGCGCAGGACTTCGGCCGGCGGTTGCCCGGCCTCGCGGCAAAGGGCCGAGAATCGGAGTTTCCGTTCGGGGCTGAGTCGTGTGCTGACGACGTATTTGCAGATGCGGCCGATGCCGACTTTCGGCCGACCGCCCTGTTTGCTGTATGTTTTCTTCGGTGTTTCCATGACAGGTTGTTTCGATAGATTGTTCATGCTATATAGGTTGTTCAGACCAGCGGGATTTTACGCCGGCCAGCGGGGAAGGCGCAGTTTTCGTCTACGAAAACACAACCTTGCCTTCCTTAAACCTTTATCCCTTTCCGACGCGGTGGTTCAATTTCCTCCGGTTCCGCTTTCAGGGCTTGCAGATTATTCCGACAAAGGTGACCCTGCCGGTCGGATGTCGTTTTCGGGAGATTCGGCCGGTCTTTTATATGGGCGATCAGATAGTCATTTACGTCCTTGTAAAACTGCTTTGGTCGATTACCTCGCTGCGGGGACAAAGACGGATCAGATCGGCAGTTGCCTTGCGTCCTGCTTCGTCGTTGTCGAAGAAGGTGCGGATCACCGGATGTCGGGAGATAAACGGAACGGCTTTGGGCAGGTTGACGACCGAGTTCAGAACCGCGGCGTCGATGCGCAGTCGTTCGGGGTATTTCAGTGAGAGATAAGCGAGGAAATCCATAAATCCCTCGAAAGCGATTACCGTATCGGAACGGTTGTCGATGGTGGTGATATGTTTGGGCGAGGAGCCGCCTTTGAACCGTGCGGAGCGCAGCTCCCACCCTCCGGCATCGTTGCGGAAACCGACGGCGAAAAAGGCGCGGCCGTTTATCTCGTAACGGACCTCGCGGCAGAATGCCGCGGCGACCGGCGGGACGATGCCGCGCGAGGCGAGATAACCGACCAATGCCGGATGCCGGAGCGAAGCGTCGGAGAGGATGCGGAGCGCGGGGACGGTGGCCGGCCGCACGACCGACAATGCCCCGCCAACGCCAAGAGGCTCACCAATACCCGGTGAGATAGAAGCAATCCCCGTGTCTCCTTTTTCACCGTTTTGCAGCCGTCGGACCGCTTCGCGGCTGTCGCACCGCTCCAACCGCATCACGAGGGTGAGCAATGTACCGCCTTCGCCCAGTCCGAAGTCGTACCAGAGATTTTGCACGTAGTCCACTTTGAAACTCGGCGTGCGTTCTTCCCGCAAGGGTGAAAGATACATACCGTAGCCGTTGCGTTCGTATTTGGGCTGAATCCCGCGCCAGGCGAGAAAATCACGGATGGAAATCCGGTTGCTGTATGGTATGACAGTCATTTTTTCCGTAAATTTGTTGAGAAAAAGTGTAAAATCCAGTGAAAGAAAAGGTTGGCGTCTTACATATCTCTTACACGGCATCCGGCGCTGTAAGTCCGAAAGAACCCGTAAGACTTTGTAAGAGGATTTGTAAGAGATGTAAGATTATGAAAATAAGAAAGCTACTTCCTTTTTTCAACATTCTTACATCGCAGCATCGTCCAGCAATCCGCCGAGTTGTTCCCGCGTGACGGTATAGACCCGTGCCGTCTTGCTGTCCTGCCGCTGCGTTTCGCCGTTGTAGGTAATCGTATAGCGTTGGTAGTAAGTCGGTGGTGCGGGTCGCAGCTGCCAATTTTCGGCAAGAATCCGCCGCACGGTGGGATGGTCAACACGGATGCCGCGTATCTCCAGCATATTGACCATATCGCTCACGTCGAACCGATACTCCGCAAGGTTCTCGGCATCCATGATATCGCGAATAATCGACAGCATTTCGGTTTCGGTCTTGCTGCGGTTGTAGTGTATGATCCGCCGCAAGGCATCGGTGACCAGCAGCCGGGGCGCGAACCACATACGGCTCTCTTCATGTGACGAGAGCATACGTTGTTGCAGATAGAAGAGCAGCCCCGGTATCTCGGCTCGCATTTTGGCCAGCAGGTGTTGGTCGTCATACGGGAGCGGCGGCACGCGCCGCACCCAGTAGCGGGTTTCCGCAGCCTCGATCAGGACGGGATTGCGCTCGTTGTTGGAGCAGAGGACGAACTTGCCGAAAAACTCCACCTCCCGGCGGTCGCGGCCTTTCGCCTCAGCCTTGTAGCTGCGTGCAGTCGATAGGTTCTTGATCCTCTCGGAATCTTCGCGGCGGTTGAGCAGCACCTCGTCCACGCAGATCAGCAGTTTGCCCATCCAGTCGTCATTGAACTGCGAGCGGAACCGACGCCAAACCGAGAGTAATCGAATTTATTCGAATTACCGAGGTGCGAAGGAGGAAGGCACAGCCAAATCCTCGTTGGTATTGAAGGTCACGTTTCCGCCGAAGATCGACTTTAAGAGATTGAGAAAGGTCGTCTTTCCCGTGTTGCGTTCATCCGACACCAGCAACAATACCGGCAGCCGTTGTAAGAGAGCAGTTGCAGATAGTCGTATCCCAGCTCGACCTGCTCGCCGAAGATATGGGTGAGAAAGTCGTGGATGTGCGGAAAGATGCCCTCGGCAGGCTGAAAGGGAATCGGCTCGTAACGGTTCAGGAAACCGTCGATCTCCCGGCGGTAGTTCGTGTGGTCGGGAACCGTGCAAAAGCCGTCGTATTTCGGAATGCAGGCCAGATAGCTTTTCCCGTAGTCCTGACGCAAGGTCTCGACATTCCACGGGATGAGCGTCTCGACGCTCCGGCCGCTGCTCAACGGCTGCCGGACCCGCTTGTAGATGGTCGTTCCCACGCGCAGGTAGGGGCTTTCTCTTTTCACTGTTTTAGCGGGCATAGCTGTCTCCGTTTAGAATCCGTTGCACATCCGCCACGCGATAACGGCGCTGCCCGCCGTACTCCACGGGAACAAGATAACCGCTCTTGGCCCATCGCCACAACGTAGAGGAATCGACACCCAACAACGCGATGGTCTGTTTTCGCGTGTACAATTCGCCCGCGTGTTGCGGAACCGGCATTACGGACGGCGGCGACGCGACTGCCGTCAACTCCTTGTGCCATTGCCGGAGATCTTCCAGACGGACGGTCACATTCACTTCACCGCCCAGCTCACTCAATTGTTTTAAGTCCATAATACGATAATTTAACCGAACCCGAACAGCAGGTCCGGCGACGAAAATAACAGGTGCTTTTCCTGCACCTGTTTTTGCAATCGAATCACCGCATTTGCACCGGCAAACAATTTCAGATATTGCTACTTACCAGCATTTTGCAATTACATGACAACAGAAAGAAAATTCCCTGCACCGACCGGGTGCAGGGAATATCTCATCCTTATACAGCTCTTTATTTTTGGATATATTCTTTCAGATTATCGATCAATCGGATGCGATAACCTCCGTCCGTCGCCCGAAGCTTGGCCCGCAACGTCTTCGTATTGTATTTGGCCAAAGACTCGAAGCTCGCTTTCAGCCATTCCGCCAATTCGGTCTGGTCATAAAAACGATTGGTCGCGCCCTTAAAAGCATTCCAGACGTTCCAACCGTAGTGACACAAATCCCCATAGCTCACCCGATCATGCCGAAGCCGAACCTGCGGCACATCATTCGGAACAGGCGCCATACATGCCAAATAAAGCAAACGTCGTCGCAAAATTTGCCGATTCGTCCCGTCAACGGCATCGCCCAAATCCTTATCGGTATATTCGTAGACGGTGGCGAGTGCATTTTCGAGAATCCGATCGTCCGGAACCGGATCGGCAGAAACAACGGCGGATTCCGGCACGATCGCGTCCGGGCTTCTTTCACACCGCTGTTCGGAACCGACTCCTTCTGTCGTTGTTTTCTCTTCGCCTCTCGGCTGACTACACCCAAAACGACGAAAAAAACGCTCCGAAAGATCCGCCGAACTGCCCACGCTGAAAAAGTAAAATCCGGTCACGCCAAGTCCTGCGGGGACAAGCAAAACAAGCGCCAGCCAAAGCGGAAATCCCCGCGAAACCATGGCGCTGAACAAAACGATCAAAGCAAAAATCACGGCGCTTGCCACGATCAGACGAAGACCTTTCTGGAAATAATACTCGGGATTCATAATTACGATTCGCTGAAAAAATCATCCTCCATTACAACTTTCCGAAACCGATCCCGCAACTCCGCCATCCGCGCGATCAGTCGATCGTATGGCAGCGAATCTCCATAGATGAAATACTCCTGCATCCGCTCATAATCCCTGCGCCATACCTCCGCCAATTTTTCGGGCGGAATAAAATCGATCCGGCTCGGATGGTGCGTCCGATAATCGACTCCGCGAATCGTATTGAATATGCTGCGATGCCTGACAATCTCGACATACATTTTCGGATCGGCCAAGGCTGCCTTTCCGAAATCCGTATCCATCAGCCGCTCCAAATCGTATAGATGACGTGTCATTCGCTCGACGCGCGGATTCTCTTTCTGAAACTCTTCATGCAGCAAAAACGCTTTCTCCAAAAACGTCCGTGTCGGTACGACCGCATAAATCGGGAACACCAATTCTCCGAATACATCGGGATATGCCTCGGCAATCAGCGGACGAATCTCGATCCGCTCACGCGGTTCTTTCATCGACCGGCAGCTGAATTCGATCCGGATTTGCGATTCCACATACTCGATATTCGCATAAATGCTTCGATACGGCAGCAGCACCAGCGTCGGATCGGTATCGGAGTCCTGCGCCGGAACGGCACGCAACTCAAAATCGGAAGCCCCATATCCTTCCAGCAATGCCTGCGTTTCCGCAACGAGCCGCTGCTCGATATAGGCCCGCGAAAGTTTCCGAATCCGATCGCGCTGCGACTTGTTGTCCCCGGCAATTTCCCAAAAGGACTTGTCGATCGCAATGTCGATATCCTCCGAGAAGCGTTCTATGACATGCCAACCCTTGCTCAACGACGTACCGCCCTTGAAGGTAATGAAGTCCCGGCACGACGATTCGAACAGGGCTTTCAGCGTCATCGTCACCCACCAGTCCTTCTCGACAGCCTGCGGAGGAAGCCCGACACGCTCGCTCGTCTGTGCAACGAACATACTTTTCTGCTCGTCGGAAAACATCCAAAAATTATTCTTCATAGAACGACATAATGATTTTACGAATCCATGCCGGCACCAACCGCAGATCGGGCAGAATGCTCGACTTCGGAATCCGGGCGAATATCGTCTTCAGTTGGGCGATGTGCTCCTCCGTCACCTGCGGCCGACCGATCTCCTTCAGAGCGAATACGGCAAGCATCAGCGTTTTATTCTGATAGGCCAAATTTTTAAGCGCCACACGCTTGAATCGCAATTTGCGACCGTTGAACAAATTAACCGTCCGGGAATTGCCGTCCGTATAAAACACATAGTTCATCGGTACCTGGGCAGACAATCCCAATACATTCAATGCGTGCATACCCGTCGGAACAACCCGGGCTTCGCCCTGCCGGGCTACCTTTTCAGCGATTTCATTGATGGTCGGGTATTGTATGCCCAGTCCGAACTTTCTGTCGATTTTGGGATAGCAATAGAGGCCCCTTGCAATACGGACTAAACCGCCTTTTCGAGTAAGCCGTTCCAATGCCTTCGCAACCGATACGGCCGATCCGTACACAGCGAAATCGGATGCGGAATACAGCTTACCACGCCCGCACTTTTTTATCTTATTAAGTATCTTACCCTCTATTACTTGCATCTATTTACACACATATATCTGTCGCAAATTTATACAAATTTATCGACAAAACAAATCTTACTCCAACACGCTTACTGCATCACGCTTAATATCCATGTCAATATCGCGATAACGAGCGAACGCCCGGCTGCCGTCCTTATGACCGGACATCGCTCCCACGATCGCAGGGTCTTTCACTCTTTTATAAACATTCCCGATGAATGTCCGGCGCGCCATGTGCGACGAAGCAAGGTCGCAGATCGGCACCTGAACATTCTGCCGCGTCCGCTGGTCGATCGTCGTCACCATGCGCGTCAGTCCCGCTTTACGGAACGCCGCTTTGATATAGACATTATATTTTTGCTCCGAAATAAATGGAAACAATGTTCCGCGGTTCTCATCGAGGTATTTACGAATCAGTTCTTTCGCAGCACCGATCAGCGGCACCGAGACCGTCACCACTCGGTCGTCTCGCGTCTTGCGGGGAACATATTCGATGCAATCGCCGATGATATTGGCATAGGTCATCTTATAAAGGTCGCTCACCCGGCAGCCGATCATGCATTGGAAAACAAAAATATCTCGTTGCGTTTCCAGTTGCTTGTCATCCCCCATATCCGCTTCGGCCAACTGTTTGCGTTCGTCGGTCGTAATATAGATAGGCGTACCGTAGACAATCTCCGCAATCTTGTACTGCTTGAACGGATCATTGTAGGTATGTCCGTTATCATTTAACCATACATAAAACGACCGTAGACGAATCAACATATCCGAAACGTAATTCATGCCCCGCTCTTTCGGACGGCCGGGAATTACCGTTTCTCCCGCAGCATTGAGGTACGGGCCGCGCTTCACAGGCAGATTCTTCCTCACCTTCGGCCGGGCATACGGCACCTCGTCGTACAACTCCGGATGTTCGTCGAAAATCTCCGGTTCTTTCATCAGAAATGCCCCGAAATCATCAAGTGTCGTCGGAGATACGGTGTGTACGTCCAGCACGAACCGTCGGTTCGACAGTTTACGATACAACTCATACCGCTTCAACGTCCGCACCAAGACATTGAAATGCTTGACACGCGATTCGGACAATTTATGCGTAGCGAGGTATTCATCCGTCAACGGGAAAAAGCCTATTTTCTTTTCCTCAACGGAAGTCGCCGTCTTTGGCCGCAAAGTGCGCCGGATCAACTTTTCGAGCCACTCGCGCGTAACGGTCGATTTATCGTCTGCCGCCTCGACCGAGGTCTCAATTACATCGACCAATTCTTTCAATTTCGCCCGCTTTGCCAACAGCGCATCGCGCTCCTCCCCCGGTATGTTCGGAATATTGATATCGTTTTTCTTTCCCCAACGTTTCCGATCGACCCAAATGCCGGACGGCACACGTACACGCAATTCGCGGGAAACATAGACACGGAAATTAACTTGCGATTCTCCCGCGCTGTTCTCCCCTTGCGCCAAAACATATGTAACTTTTGCCATACATCCTCATTTTATGCTCTACAAAGATATGATTTAGATTCGAATACAGCAATACTTTCATGTCCGCACCGTGTCCGCATTTTTGCAAAACAGCTAAAAACAGACAAAATACATTTCATAGTATATCATTTTAATATACTATATTTCAACATATTATAAATATATTCAAATTTTAGTTATTTGCATATGTTTTCACAAATTAATTCCTGTCCTGGGCACTGGCAATCCCCGTAATCGTTTGATTACGGGGATTTTCGTTTTCCGGCGTCCGGCGTTCAGTCGGCAGCGCCGTTTAGGGGCGGGAGGCTACGGACCTCGGTCCGGCCGCCGCGGAGGAGGTAGATCGCCGGTTCCGGCGCCGTGATCGTCCGCCCGCCGAGGCGGTATTCTCCGGCCCGGTGAACTACGGCGCAGCATGTTTTCCCGTATTCGACGGCCTGACATCCGGCATCGTTCCGAAGTATCCGCACGGAGGGATTCCGGGCAAACCGTTCGGTCCGTTTCGCGTCGCGGCACGGCAGAAAAGCGTAGGCATAGCCGCCCGTCCGGGCCGGATCATGCCCGAACCAGCACTTGAAAACCGGCCCCCGCTGGGTTCTGTCCCTGTAAAAAGGATCTATCAGGTCCCATTTTCCCTCCTGAATCTCCGTGCTGACTGCAATCGGAGCGCCGTCCAGCGATACGTATCCCCGGCCGTCGTGATGCACCCACGGCAGGCCGCCGGAGGTCTCGGTCGCTCCGCCCCGAGTTACCGGACCCGCAAGGTGCGTCTGATCCAGGGCCGTGGTGATCCGGAAAATCCGGGCGTCGGAACTGCGGATGTCCGCACCCAGCGCCACGACGAGGTCCCCGAAAAAGAATGCCGACTTGAGGGCGTGAAGCCCGTCGCGCTCGATCTCCATCGTCGTACACAGCACATCGCCCGAAGCGAGGCCGCCCACATGCCCGGAACGGTTTTTCCTGGCCTCGACGGAGTTGTCGCACTTCAGGGGCGCGCCGTCGTCGTAAGCCGTCGTCCCGGGAACCATCCGCCAGTCCCAATGGGCGAAGATATTGTCGTACTCCCGCCCGTGCTGCATGAACAGCAACGCCCCGTCGGCCGAGAAGTTGGCCAGAGTGTTCTCCCGGTTCGTAAACTCGAAGCCGATCGTACGGTCGGAGTGCATGCGGATCGACGCATACCATGTGGCGGTACGGTAGATGCCGCAGTCCGAACGGTCGTAATAACGCGGCCCGCGCAATCCGTCCGAGCGGTTCTCCGGCTCCAGTATCCTCTTGGCGAACCGCCTGAAAACCCGGTGTCCCGGTCTTTTCAGCGCCGCGATGTTCTCCGCGGCGACGGCTGCCGACGAGGCTTTTCCGGGACCGCTGTCGATAAACACCTGCCGGCCGCAGAAACTCGGGTCCATCACACCCCGCCAGATGCTCCGGCAAATACCCTCCCGCATCAGCTTTTCGATGACGGCGCACTGCGCGTCCGAGAACATATAAGGCGTCCCGTCGAGAACCCGGAGCCAGAACGAAAGGCCCTCGGCATAGGCCAGTCCGTAGTTCCCGAACTGAATCTGGGGTCCGTGCTGGTGAAACGACCAGTCGTCCTGAATGCCCTCGCCGTCGGTGACGACGATCTCCTCGGCGATCTGATCCCGGGCCTCGGCGACGAGCGCCTCGTCGTTCGTCAGCAGCCCGCGCATCAGGTTGTTCCCAGCCAGCCATACCTTGTTCTGCCCGGTGCGGCCGAAGCGCGAACGCTCGATGATCCGCAGCCCCTGCTCCAGTTCCGGACCGGAAAGTTCGCCGCGGATCATCAGCAGAATCGCGGCGAGTTTCTTGGGAACCCCGATCTCCCCGTGCCACCAGTTCAGCGACGACGGTTTCTTCGCATACCAGTAGGCAAGCCCCTTGTGCAGCAGGCCGCCGATACGCCCGTCGCCATGCCACGCCGACGCAGGGTCGGCATAAAGTTTCGCCAGGGCGTACATCCGCGTCAGGTGCAGCGACGGCTGCCACCGCCCCCTCGTCCGGTCGTCGTAGTCGATGTCGGACCAGAATCCGCCCGCATCGAAAAGCCCGAGCAGGCGCCGCACCTCGCCGTCCGGAAGGTGGACCGACGTGTAGAGCTGGAGCAGCAGCACGTCGTTCGCCCTCCCGTAATCGGAATAACGGACGAAACGTTCGGTCGCCTCCCCGTCCGGGACATAGGACATCACCGACACATCGACAAAGGCTTGCCTCACACGGTCGAGCGGACCGGCCGGGCAGGCGCGGGCCGTCGTCAAAAAAAGCAGGGCGGCCAGAAAGGCCGTACGTAAACCATTCATAACAGTTACCAGAAACTTGTGAAACACCGCCGTTCCGAAGAGAGGGACCCGACGCGGAAAGCGGCATGACAAATATAAGTCTTTTTAAACCAAATATCCCCCGACGACGCCACGGAGAAGCTACTTTGACCGGATTCTACTCCCCTTTGACCGGATCGAATCCTTCGCGGAAGAATACAAAATCTAATTTTGAATGACGGAAAAACCACCCGAAAAAACTACTGTCTGACATGAGAACCCGAACCTATCGCACAGCATTGCTGTCGACCCTTCTTCTCGCGGGATGCACTCCCCGGGAGACAATGCCGGAACTGACCGATCGCGTCTTCGCCGTAGCCGCGGCCCAGTACGAACAGCTCGAAGGCCGGCTGACCGACGAGACGCTTCCGAGATCGGTGGCCTCCGACGGAAAATTCATCCCTTCCAACATCCGCTGGTGGTGCAGCGGATTCTATCCCGGCTCGCTCTGGTATATATATGAGTATACCGGCGACAAGACATTCCGCGAACTGGCCGAAAAAAACACCTTCAAACTCTATCCCCTCAAACAGAAAGGCACGGACCACGACCTGGGATTCCAGATGAATTGCAGTTTCGGCAACGCCTACCGGATCACCGGCGAGCAGAAATACCTCGAACCCATCCACACCTCGGCGCGGGTCCTCGCCGGAAGGTTCTCGCCCGTGACGGGCGTCATCCGCAGCTGGGACTTCGTGCGCAAGGGCCGCGACTGGAAATACCCGGTGATCATCGACAACATGATGAACCTCGAACACCTCTACAACGCGGGCCTGCTCTTCGGGGACGACACCCTGAAGAGCGTCGCGGTGACGCACGCCAACACGACCCTCTGCAACCATTTCCGGCCCGACTTCACGAGCTATCACCTGGTGGACTACGACCCCGCCGACGGCCGCGTCCGCCGGAAGGAGACCGTGCAGGGCTTCAGCGACGAATCCGCCTGGGCGCGGGGACAGGCCTGGGCGCTCTACGGCTACACGATGATGTTCCGCCTGAGCGGCTACGAATGTTACCTCAACCAGGCCGAGAACATCGCCGGCATGCTGTTGGAGCGGCTTCCCGACGACGGCACGGAATTCAAATGGAGCTAGGTGGCCGGGCTTGAGAACTGGGACCAGCTGACGCCTAGACAGAGGGCCGTGTTCTTCTGCTGCGACGGGCTGAAAAGCAACGCGAAACTGGCGTCGCAGAAGACCCAAGCGATCGGCATCTGCGGACAGGACATCTTCGACCGCTACTACCTCGACAACGGCAACGAGGCCCGGATCAAGGCCGCCTACGACAAGCGCGACCCGCGGCTCAAGCAGACGATCGTCACCCCCTACACGACGCTCTTCCGATCTTCTTCACGGCGGGACTCAACGGCAACGAGAACATGATCGGCAAGCAGCTCCGCTGGCCGCTCTACCTGCAAGGAACCAGCGGCGGCGACTTCTGGCTCGACAAGCGCACCTCGGCCTACTACTGCTACCGCAAGTACGTGCGTTTCCTCAAGGGCGAACTGATCGACCGGCAGCGCTGCTACACGGACTTCCCGCTCATCCGCTACACCGACGTCATCCTGCAATGGGCCGAGGCGCTGATCGAGCTGAATGAGTTCACA
>OGEQ01002147.1_pt1 | contig 14006 bp, 12 predicted proteins | sample 1570731 | NCBI WGS metagenome assembly OGEQ01 (sample SAMEA2582132, study PRJEB24529) | metagenome | biome: Human gut stool | place: China | collected 2011
GGATGTCCTCGATCCCCTCGGCCCCCGCCAGCCGCGGCTCCTCGTCAATGTTGATCTTGCCGACGGCGAGGCTGTCCGCGTATTCCTCTCCGATCTTCTCATACGCGGGGCCGATCCTCCGGCAGTAGCCGCACCAGGGCGCCCAGAAATCCACCAAAACGGGCTTTTCCTCCCGGATCGCCTGCTCAAACTGCTCCTGATTCATGTTCATAGCTGCCATATCTGCCAGCTCCTTTCCTTTGTTTGGGTATAGTATACCGCATGACAAGCGGTTCTACTGTGACGGCATCACATAATTTGAAAAAATCGGCGCGGCACCCGTCGGGGCCGCAATCCCCACACCGGCGAGACCATCGAGATCGCCGCGGCGAAGGTGCCTGCCTTCAAGTCCGGCAAGGCCCTGAAGGATACCATCCAGTAATTTCATAGCGAATAGCAGCACCACTCGGACGGTTTTTCGTCTGAGTGGCGCTGTTTTTTTCAGCAGATTTGGATCGGCGCTCCGGGGCACGGTTACTGAAAACAATTCTAGAGACAACATCCATTAAGTCGCATCATAGAAGCAACATTCATCCGAGACGAGCGGGCAACAGCTTTTCATCCCGCGCTTCATTTGTGTATAATCCGCCTTTCTGCGAAAGGCACCGACGTGGTTATGAAACCTGCGGCCTTTCGTACATTTGCAAAATTTGTTACAATATCCACGGAGCGTTCGGTACACTACAGAACCCGTGGAGGTGAGTGGTGGGGCTGTATAGCGGCAACCCCGCATTTCTATATGGCGTCGGTCATCCGTTAAGGCATCAACGAATGGCGCAAACAAGTAGCCCGTAAACTTATCTCTTTCAAATCGACTCGATTTTGCCGGATGACCAGTCACTGCCGAATCTTTCCAATCTATCTTGGGAGGTATATGTGGCATTTAAGATTTTCCGCAAAAACTGCTGTGGACTGGATGTTCACAAGACTTGGATTTACGCCTGTATGGGAATTACTGACACAAATGGACGTACAGAGTATAAGCAGGCTCGCTTTTCCTCCTTTACAAAAGGCTTGCAGAAACTGGCTGACTGGCTTGCCAAATACGACTGTAACGATGTTTGTATGGAATCCATCGGTAAGTTTTGGATACCGGTGTTTAATATCCTTGAGAAAACCTGCTGGGTAACTTTGGCCTATCCAAAATACACGAAACCCCAAAAGGGCAACAAAACCGACCATAAGGATGCCAAGTGGATTTGTGACCTGTATATGTGCGATATGGTCAACCCAAGTTTTATCCCTCCGCCGGACATTCGCCAGTTGCGCGACCTGATGCGCTATCGTTCCAAGCTCACTAATATAATGACCAGTGAAAAGAACCGGGCATTAAATTGTCTCACCGTTTCCAAGTTGAAGCTGGATGATGTGTTTTCTGACGTGTTTGGGAAATCCTCACGTTCCGTTATCCGCTACATTTTAGAGCATCCCGGTGAGACCTTTCAGGTTGCCCCGTTCATCGACAGACGTTGCAAGCACCCTGTTGAGGAAATTCAGGCCGTTATTGATGGCACTATCTCCCACCAACAAGCCGTAAAGCTCAGAGAATGTTTGCAGCACCTGGATGAGCTGGAAGTCCACAAAACCAATGTAGAAAAGGAAATTCTTTGTCTGGTTCGGCAGTACCCCTATCAGTTGGAACTGCTTCAGACTGTCCCCGGCTTTTCCGGAAACATTATGACCGCCATCGCACTGATCTCGGAAATCGGTGCCGATATGTCGGTGTTTCCTTCCGCAAAGCATCTGGTTTCATGGGCGGGCTGCTGCCCTCGCAACGACCAAAGCTCCAAAAAGGTCAAGTCCACTCGCATTTCCCGTGCCGGTGTGTACTTGAAGCCCCTGTTGGTACAGGTCGCTATCCAACCATTTACCGCCAATGCGGATAAGCTTTCCGCCGCAGGTGCACTGGAAATACGGTGTCAGATATGTGATGGGAGATTTCTCTCCATGTGGGCGGCGCTTTTCATTTTTCTCGGCTGTCCTCTGCCGCCCTGCCCGAAAAACCTCCATGTCCACAATGGCCGGATAGTCATCCTGGCCAGTGTAGCGTGGATTTTCTAAGAGACGCTTCACTTTATGCTTATTCCAAAGAGGAACTTCCTGACTGTATGGGATATTTCCTTGATTCAATGCATCGGAAATGCCCTGGTAGGAAGCCCCGGCATTATAGAGGGTAAAAATTCGGTTCACCGTCTGTTGTTCTTCCGGTACGATTTCCAATATACCGTTTCGAATTCTGTACCCATATAAAATTTTTCGGTTGATCATCTTGCCGCCACCTCCAATTGTTCTGCCAGTTCTAAACCACCACAAAGCCGGAAGCGGATGCGTGTCTGGGATTCCGCGATGACCTTCTCCACCAAGCTGTCGAACAAGTCCTCATCGAAGATGTTCATCTGTTCCGGCCCATTCTTTATGACAGCTGTCATCTTGCGAATGGCATCCATGGTTTCATCCAAGGCCTCGTTTTCCGACAACCAGCGGCGTTCTCCACGGAGTTGAGTCAGTTTGGCGCTGATGGCATTCATGCGGACGGCGCAGGCATCGGCATCCAGCAAGCCGTTAGCCCGCAGGGTGCTGATTTTATGGCTTTCTTCCGTTGCTTCCGCAATCGCCTTGTTAATCATCAGCATTTTGGGATTATTTTACCTGTCCCGCGTTGTTCTTTCCGACGAACACGCAGTTGTGATGCTCGGCGTCCTCATACAGCAGGCCGCTGTTCAAAAACTGACGGATTACCTGTGGAGCGATGCCGCGCTTGTGCAGGTAGGCAAACACCCTGCGATCATCCGTATTCCGGGGCGGCAGGGTAAGGGGCTTTTGCGCCTCATCCCGCTTGACAAAAGGCGCCGCTTTGATAGGGGAGTCTCTGGCCCTGCCGTGAAAGGCCAGCAGGTACTCCACAGCCTCCGAAAAGCTCTTGCCGTAGAATTGCTGCAAAAAGGTAATGGCGTTCCCGCCGGTATTCTGCGAGTATCGAAACCACTTGCGGCGGTCCTTGATCCGCAGGCTGTCCATTTCCGCTGTGGTATGGTATCTGCCGATTCGCCGCACCTGATAGCCCAAATGGGTCAGCAGCTCCGGCAGATCCGTTTCCTTGGCGATCTGCATTTCTGTGTCTGTGAAGCGTCTTTTGATCTCGCTTGCCATAGTGATGACCTCCTTTCTGGCGAAACGCAAAAAGCCACCCAGGGCATCCGAGAGATTCGGATGCCCTGGGTGGCTTTTCCCTAAATCGTGTTCTTTTGTTTGGGCTTTAACGCGGGCCTACACGGCGTTATCTTCGTGGGGGTGTCCGTGCCCGCTGGAGCGGTCACGTCGGCCACACGGGGCGCGACAGGGGCCTCAGTGGGGGTGTTCTGCTCCGTGGCGTTCTCAGCGTCCGCTTCGTCCAGTGCCTGCGTGATCAGGTTCAGCACGAAGTCTCGCTGGGTGAGCTTTTTGCCGCTGCGGAGCGTCTCGCGCTCCAAGTGACGCTTGATGCGCTGGAAGAGTTCTTCGGGGATTTGGAATGCCATGGTTCTGCCTTTTTCAGTCATTTGAATGCCGCCTTTCTGATTTTCCATCATGTTGTAATAGTCTTGGATGAGGTTGGCGATGTACTCGCTGGTGGTCTGGCCCAGCCGTTCCCGTTCTTCGCTGACCCGCTCATGCAGGTCGATGGGGATCTGAGCACACAAGTTTTTAGTGGTTGCCATTCTCGGATACCTCCTCGTTTTTTGTAACGCAAGCATACTCGAAAGGTTACGAGAAAGCTATTACCAACACCACCAAGGAATGGCAGACAAACGAGGCGAAAGCAACATAAGCACCAATGTAACGAAAAAGGCCGCCGTTCTCTCCCACATGGGGAGCCGAACGGCGGCCTGCCTTCTTATTCTTCATTCTTTTTTAGCCTCGGTGTTCAAGTCACACCAGTCCATAAGAGCGCTCTGCTGCATCTCTGAAATGTCGCCTCTCGCGTGGAAAAACCGATTTTCCGAAAAAAGCGTTTTTCCTAACTTTTCCGCCAGAGAAAAGCCAGTAAAGATACAAAAACACCGCACTTTCGTGCGGCGTTTTCTGTGTTGCATCTTTCATCAACACATCTTGGGCCGAGATGGGAGACTCGAACTACCGACATCTTGCTCCCAAACTTTTGAATAAAAATTTTTCTACTTTTTCCGACGCTTTATAGCCGTTTTTGCTTTATTATGGATGCTCTTCGCAACTCTTGACTCCACTGTTTCCGCACACTCCACGGCTGTCTGTAGTCAAACATGTGGTCAAAAACCGCTTTCTGAACACCCTCGTGACAGGGGACAGAAAGCGGTTTTTCATAGTTTGCCGGAGTGCCGCGGACGGATGCTTCGTCGCTCCGGTTTGCCGCATTGTACCTCTGCTGGAGAGGTTAAGCAAGTCCTTTATGCAGGGACAGGCGGCGCAGAATTTGCATCGCTATAGACAAAGAATACCCTCACACTTTCTGGAGGTAAAACTCACTCTCTGCGACTCGTGTCACAAAATTATACTCCAGCCGTGTTGCCTTTGAGGGCGAAATATTGTAACGCTTAAACACCGAGCGAAAATATGCAAAGTACGCCTTGTCTTCCTCTGTCATCGGTGTAACCCAGCCGTTTTCGGCACCATGGGCTTCGATTTTCTCTAACTCTGCCATACGCTCTTTATCCATGCCAGTTGCTCCCTTCGGTGAACTTTTGCCTGTGCCAAGCGGGAATCGTTTTGGGCTGCCTAAATTGTAACTCCAAGGACAAGATTGTGCAAGAGATTCCTGAAAGGCATGTAGCTCAAAGGTTGAGCCGCTATAGACAAAGAATAGGCGGGAAGATAGGTAGAGGTACTTTTCTTACTCTCTGAGTATAAATCCCTTAATACAGGCATAATAGTAAGGGATTTATGGCACAGCCTATTGACTATTCCCTTATTTTTCGATATCATTTAAGGGAAAATGAAGAGAGGTGAGGGAATGAGAACCTTCAATTACTCCGCAATCAAGGAGCAGAAGTGGGACTCGGATGTTCTTGGCCTGATTGCGGCCATATACAAGGAAGCCGGCAAGCAGGAACTGTATTTGAAGCAGCGCCCGGAGGAACTCGAAAAACTCGTGGAAATTGCCAAGATACAGAGCACCGAGGCATCGAATGCCATCGAGGGCATCGTCACCACGAGTACCCGAATCCGGCAGCTCGTCGAGGAGAAAACCACGCCGAGAAACCGTGACGAGCAGGAAATTGCCGGATACCGCGATGTGCTGAGTATTATTCATGAGAGCTTTGATGCGATACCAATTACGCAGAACTATATCCTGCAGCTTCACAAAATCCTGTACAGCCACATGAATAACCCGCTTGCGGGCCGCACAAAAAGCGTGCAGAATTATATCACTGCCACCTATCCGGACGGTCATGTGGAAACACTGTTTACACCGCTTGCCCCTTATGAAACGCCGGAAGCGCTGGACAGAATCTGCGAGGAATACAACCGAGTGATTGGCAACATGGAACTGGAACCGCTGGTTGTAATTCCGGTTTTCATCCATGACTTCCTGTGCATTCATCCGTTTAATGACGGCAACGGAAGAATGAGCCGATTGCTCACGACGCTGCTTTTGTACCGAAACGGTTTTTATGTCGGCAAGTATATCTCCTTGGAAGCCAAAATCGCCAAAAACAAGGATCTGTACTACGACGCACTTGCACAGGCGCAAACCGGCTGGCATGAAGGCACGGAGGATGTAATTCCTTTCATCAAGTACCTGCTCGGAACGATTCTTGCCGCCTATAAGGACTTTGAGGATCGCGTGGTGCTTGTGGAAACCAAACTGCCTGCACTGGAAATGGTGCGCAGAGCAAGCAAGAATAGAATCGGGCGATTCAATAAGCAGGACATCCGCGAGCTTTGCCCGACGCTCAGCGACAGTTCCATTGAGGGTGCCCTCCGCAAACTGGTCACAGCCGGTGAACTGAAAAAAGAAGGTCGCGGGAAGAATATCTGCTATTTCAGGCTGAATTAGGTTTCCCTTAATAACAGAGCTTTTTCTCAATACAAGTAATGTTGGAAAATATCGAAATGCAGAAAATCACCTGTTCATACGAACAGGTGATTTCTTTGCAGATAAAACACTTCTTATCCAATTTTTTGTAAATATTCACCGACACCGGATGGAAAGTGATTTTTTGCTTTGAAACATCTTTGTTTTAGATATGTTTCTTCAGTTAATAATCTCTCCCAAATCATCACCCATGACGGCAATCATAGGGAGAATAATCGGTGAAAGCATTCTTGTCACAAGTCGTACAGTTTGTTCGGGTTCCTCAATTTCGCTTTTCTGCTCGTTTTCGGGATCATGATGGTTCTTGCCATAACCCAAAATGCTCAATCCAATGAGAACCATACTGTATTTATACCGAGCTTTAAGCAACTTCATCTTAGCCTCATTTTTTGCAATGGGCTTCAGTTCAGACTGGAGATGAATGTTTTCCATATTAACATAGAAATCATAAACATCACCATCTACGCTCTTAACATCAAGTGCAGATTCTTTATCAAAATCATGCGCGTCCCATTCCTCGTGGGTCACCTCGCTGACATTGGGAAGGCTTATGCCGGCTGGGGTAAGCGTGGTTTTACCCTTATTTCCATCGTCGGGTGGTGTTCTGCGACCGCCTCCACTGGGCGTCTCTTGATTGGCGATGACTGTTATTTCAAATGTCTCTTCAAACTGATTATCGTTATTTGTATCAGTTACCGTGAAAACATAGCTGTGATTATCTCCTTCTTTGGCATCAGTGGGCAACTCAAAGTTTAGCGCGGCTATACCATTCCTAAGATTTAGGAAATGGTCTTCACACGGGGCGCCATCTCTTGTCAGGTAGAAAGTGCCTGGATACTTTTCTCGAGTAAAGAAATCATTACACGCGTCAGTTTTAAATCGAATCCGGCATTTGCGCCCAATCTGAGCCTCTCTTTTGAAAGGAACCTCCGTTTTTTTCTTTGGCCGAATGAGTGTAAAAAACGTAGGATTGTACTTGCCCTCGAAAACTTCCGCTTCAGAACCTGGCCCCAAATTGATGGGATTCTTCAGCTTTTCGCCGAGAATAAATAGTTTTGACAGAACCGAACTACTCTTAAATACGCTGGAAAGGACATCCTCCAACGGCTTTTCATCATCGAGCTTATCGCTAATAGCTTCTTCGCGGCGCTTTGCTTGAATCTGCTTGAGAGTTTCATTCTCTTTTAGGAACTCTTCCAGATCCGATTCCAGCTTATTTGCAAAGCTACTGCTGCGTGTTCTATCGCGAGAATTCATAAAAAGTTCCTCGCGAGTCGCTTCATCAATACCAGTGCAATCTACTACTGTCAAGAGGTATTCTGACAGATAACTTAAGCCAACCGTACTACGGTTATAAAACTTTTTGTCATAGTTTCCGTGTGTTTGACCATTTTGAGTCAATAATACGCCCTCGGTGCCACGATATTGCGACATATCCAGCTTGGACCCGCTGCTTGTTTTTGCCTTAAACACATAAACGGCTGCGTCTACCTTTTGACCGCCGATTGTAAAACTGACGGGCACCTTTTCTTCGATGTTGCTGTCTTCCTTGCCCAGCTGATCACTAAGCCTTACATTTAAGCCAGATAGAGTTCTGTGCATTGTATGCCCACGATACCCTTTTCTGCACTCATCAATATATACAGGATATGCAAGGTTAGGAAGAAGCATCGAGAGACGATAATACAAAGCCATGTTAATGTTGGACTTCATGCGCCCCGGCAGATTGTATTCGTACATTTTGCAATACATGCCATATTCCATATCATCATAACCACCGCCTGATGTTGGAATAATAGGCATTAAGTCACTGGCAAAGCTCAATACGCTCTGATCCGAACCTACCAAATATGTAAACTTAGAACTGCGAAGACCTGTCCCTGGCAAAGGACGCTCCCTCCGAACAATGGTAAAGCCACACAAATCATGTGTAGCATCATCTTTTTCTTGAATATCAGGGCAGCGTTTACTAATAATCAGCTGAAAATTGTTGTTTCCGCAGAACGAGAGCGCACCTGTCCCACCCATATTGAACTTTCCTTGGACAAAAGGCACTTTAAGTTTGTTTGACTTATTAATGCTGAGAATAGTTACGGGCATCTTTAAAGGGCTCTGCCCCTCGCCACGGTCAACGATAACAAAATTTGGACTGTCCTTCTCCCCGGTTGCGGCAATGATGATGTTTTTTTGTGCAAGGCTTGTCCTCTGGGATTCTGTGAGATTCTGAATCTTTCCGCCAGTAATACCAAAAAACTGCTCCAAAGCGTCTGCAATACTGTGTGGGGATTTATCAGAGGAGGGAGAAATACCCCTTATCATGCATTCTTTCATAAGTAATGCATCTACGGAGTTTACAATTTTTTCAACCAAGGCAGCATCAGCATCGCTTTGCTGATTTCCAATTGTGGACCAGTTATTTTCATTGTCTCCGAAGTTTCTCCATCTGGTTGGATCATCCCAGAGACCTTCAGCTTTCAGAAGGCGAATAACATCGTCCTCTTTTTCACAGGTAGCCAGTGCTATAGCAAGAGATTTGTTATCCATGTGCCCACCGCTTTCTTATTTCTTCTCTTTGAGCGAGAACCGTTCTTCTTTTGAGTCAATACCTAAAAAAGCGTTCTTTGTTGCCTTGACCTCTTTGTCAATGGCGGCAAAGATTTGTTTGATGTCATCGTCATCGTAATCGTAATTCGACTTGTTTGCACAGTTTGCTAATAGGCGGAGCATATCAAGGATCTTGTTCGTCCGGTTCTCCACAATCCTGACGAATCTATCGCGTTTTGATTCTGCCATATTATTGACCTCCGTATGTTGATTTAAGCTTATTATACAGGATCAAGTTTTGCCTGTCAATATTCGATAAATAATTTATAACTGTATTTATCGAATATTTGAAAAATACAGCCACAGGATAACGAGACAATCCTGTGGCTGTGACTTTATTTTGATATACAGAAATAATAAATAGATACACCATCTATATTTAGCGATCTTGTTGCGTGATTCCGCGCTATTCTATAAAACTCTTCAAACTCAGCACTTGCAATATAATCCACATCAGCATCACTCACATTTACACCTTCATTCGGAATTAGAATTGCTATAGATCCATTTGTTAGCACACCGCGTGGTTTCCTGATCATTCTTGGATAGTATGTCATGTTAGGAACTAAAAGCACATCATCCCTGTCAAGGTACTTTGTTACTTCAAAAGAGTCTATATCATTACGATTTACATACATATCATACCCATCTATATGGATGATACTTTTTCCGTCCCGTGGAATGTTTCGTGATCTAATAACCCAGATTCCATTATCCGAAGTTGCCGAAGCCTTTGTCAGTTGCCGATCCCTGAAAACCGAAAATATAGAGAATTGTTTGCTATTTAAGACTTGGTCGAACAGTTTGTTGCGATACAAAACCCAATTTGGAAGAGTGCTGTCTGTTATGTATCGCTGTACTTGACGCAATTGCTCCTTTCTTGGTATGGACCTAACTAACAGTTTTCCTGGATGACGTTGAGTATTAACAACAATAAAGATAGTTTCAATGTGTACACCTCTGAAGCCTGTCTCTCCAAAATCTATTATTGCTTCTATCCGCTTTTTTGCTGTTCTCATTCGAGTAATCTGGTATTCTGTGTTACATAAGATGTTCTTTGGTAAGATCAATGCTACATAGTCGGCCATATTTAGACTTTTGCTGACAAAAAAACCGGCAAGATTGTTTCCTGTATTGTCATTCAATAGCTCTCTATACACAGTCAAATTAGGAGATTTCGTTGTCAGTTTCAGATATGGCGGATTGCCAATAATCAAATCATAATGAATGCCATTAAAGTCATATGTAATGAAATCGCCTTTGAGAATGTTAATTTTCACATTGCTTGGAATAGTCTGGAGTAAAAGAAGTGAACTTAATATTCTCAGAGCGTCAGAATCCGTATCTATCACATCAATTATGACAGCTTTTGCATATGCATATTTTTTGATGAGAAAAGGAATGAAATTGCCAGATCCGACAGCTGGTTCCAAAATTCGAATCTCATCTTTTTCAAAGGCCGGAAGGTGCTGGAACACTTCGGTTAAAGTGTCTTTACCGGTATAATATGCTGCATTCTCTACACGCGCATTGTTAGATAATTCCGCAACTCTCGATAATGTGGGCACAGATAGCTCTTTATCTTTTGATTGAAAAACGCCTCTTGCTTGGATGTATTCGAGCAACATGTCAACATTATATAAAGAATGTTTTTTTATTATTGTTCGAATATATCCGTCAGAATAATGCTTAACAGAAAGAAATGCATAAATATTGTCCGCTATGCTTTTGAAGATTTCTGTAGGAACTGCTTCGCCTATGCATTGTCTTATGTTCGTCTCTTCTTTTTTTAGAAATTCTCGTTTCTTTTTCTGAGGTAAAGCGTTAAGCTCAGAATATGGAGTTTCTGACCACTCAAAATCATTTGGAATGGTCATCATTCTCATTAATTCCCTTATACTGAATACTCTATCATCAACAGGATGGATCGTATTCTGACTGGCTAACTGATCATTTCGGGTATGAACGGAAAGAGCCGGTTTATCCCAAACCTGCCGTTTATATTTATCTCCCGTTTTGTTGACATTTTGTATGATACTTCCGTCCTTACCGATTTTGTGTGGACATTTCAATGGATCTTCATTGTCAAAAGCGGATTCTCCCTCACCTAGCCCTGAAATCCAAGGTCGCATATATTCAGGATAGGAACGGAAAGAATGATATATATCAGAATCGCATATTTCTCCCATTATAGACAATGATGGCAAATCGCCAATGGTTTCTCTTAGTGTGTGTTCTTTCTTTCTATTCGGAAATAACTCTACAGGCGAAATATACTGAACTAAGTTTTTTCTAACACCAATAACAAGTGTTCTTGTTCTGCTTGAGTTAGATCCGTAATACTTGAAGTTTATTGTGTCAGCATAATAGGAATAATCATCGCCGAGAATGGTTTGATGCGCTTCGCCTATGCTGCATCGCTCTCCGCCTTCTATAATGCATTCCGTATCCATGAAAGCAGGAACATTCTCGAATACAAAAAATTTGGGTTGTATTTGTTTCACAATATTTAAGGATTCAATGACCAACGAATTACGTTCGATATCACGATCATTCTTTTTGTGGTTGAATATTGACATCCCTTGGCATGGCGGTGTCGCAATTACAACATCAATTTCGGAAATATACCGCTTATCTTTCCACCATGCAATTTCGTCATAAATCAGCTGTTTTGTACTATCAAGGGTAATATCACCACAAACATACCCCTCATTCCGGTGACATTTGTGGTTATATTTTTGGATAGCAAGTCGCCGTGAGGATAATTCATTCGTCGCTACACATTCGAATCCCGCCTGTTTAAACCCATAGCAGCCAACGCCAGCACAGCTAAACAGCGAAATATATGTAAAAGGTTTCTTAGGCATCAGTCGCTTACCTCACAATATGTGAAGCGACTTTATTATTGCGTACCCAAGAGTCAACTTCACTAATTTTGAATTTCCATTTTCTGTCCATTTTATACGCAGGGAGTCCCTGCTGTTTAATCATCTTCTTTATAGTATCTCTGCTTGCACCAAGATGTGTGCAAATTTCTTCCATAGAAACCCATCGTTCCGTATTCTGCACGAGCTCAACCTCCGATAGTTTAATTATTCATTATATCTGCTTGGACATTAAAAGTCAACAATAATTGTTGATGCATATTACGATTATTGCTTAATTACTACTAATAACAACTAATAAAAGGAGGCGCGGTTAAAGAGAACATTTCCCAGAAATGAGTTATCTCCAAACAGCGAACAATAGACAAAATATCTTGCACAGAAGGGGCTTTTAAAAACTCAGCAAGATAGAATACCTTGTTATGATGATCATACTCTCGCAAGATGAATTGCGATTGAATTTATTTTGCGGTATAATAACAATAAAACATAACAGGGAGAATTATACTATGGATTTAAATAATAAAATCCAGCTTTTTGAAAACCAACGTATCCGCACGGCGTGGGATGAAGAAAAGGAAGAATGGTACTTCTCCATTGTCGATGTGGTTGGCGTACTGACGGACAGCGTTGATCCCACGGCGTATTGGCGCAAACTCAAACAACGGTTGAAGGCCGAGGGCAATGAAACCGTGACAAATTGTCACGGTTTGAAAATGACGGCTCATGATGGTAAAAAACGCCTGACCGATGTGGCCGATACCGAACAGCTCCTCCGCATCATCCAGTCCATCCCGTCACCCAAGGCGGAGCCGTTCAAACTCTGGCTGGCGCAGGTGGGGCGAGAGCGCATTGAGGAAACCATCGACCCGGAGCTGACCATTGAGCGGGCGTTGGAAACCTATCTCAAAAAGGGGTACACCCGCGAGTGGATCAACCAGCGGCTGCAAGCCATCCAAGTTCGCAAAGAATTGACCGATGAATGGGATGCCCGCGGCGTGCAGAAGGGCGTGGAATACGCCATCCTCACCGATGAGATATCCCGTGCATGGTCGGGGATGTCCACCCGGCAGTACAAAAACCTAAAAGGCTTGAAAAAGGAAAACCTTCGTGACAACATGACCACGCTGGAGTTGGTGCTGAATATGCTGGCAGAGGCCACCACCACGGAAATTTCCAAGCAGAAGGCACCGGCAACCCTTTCGGAGAACATCGACGTGGCCCGTGCCGGTGGCAAGGTGGCCGGTGACGCACGGAAGGCCATTGAGACGCAGACCGGCGTTCCTGTCATCACTTCCAAGAACGCCGCGCAGCTCAGCGAAGTGGTTACAAATCTGCTGGAAGATGCGGGAAATAAAGAAAAATAGCATTCAGACCCTACATGGGACGGGTTAAAATTTGCCTCGCTATAGACAAAGAGAACCGTGTGCTGACCGCAAGGTCAGCACACGGTTTTCTTTGTCTATTGCGAGGCAGATTTTAAACCGCCTGCATTTTGATATGCTATCAAAGCGCGGCTTTCTCCCATTCAATCAGGATCTCCGCCAGCTCCGGTGTCAGCCGCTTGCGGCACTCCTGCCGCAGTTCCTCCGGCACGCCGTAGAACGCCTCAGCGATACTGCCGGTGATGGCGGCGAGGGTGTCGCTGTCACCGCCAAGGGACACCGCTGTGCGGAGAGCGTCTTCAAAACTTGTGCTTTCCAGAAATGCAATAATAGCCTGCGGTACGGTTTCCTGACAGCTCTCCACATGGTGATAGGTGGGACGAATCTCATCGCAGCTGCGGCTGAGGTCGTAGTCGAATTCGCGCTCCACATACGCTTTGATTTCCGCTTTATCGTGACCGGTGCGGGCGAGGAAAATCGCCGCAGCGACAGCCTGTGCGCCCTTGATGCCCTCTGGATGATCATGCGTCACCTCGGCGGTGAGCTGCGCCAGATGCAGCGATTCTGCCATGTCCTTCGCCAGCCATGCGGCAGACGACACTCGCATGGCGCTGCCGTTGCCGTAGCTCTGGTAGGGCTGCGGGTCGTCCTCATAGAGCCAGCCGCCAAAATGGGTGCCATAGCCCCGGTCGGGATAGGCACGGCCCAGTTGCTGCATCTCCCGCACCAGTGCTGCTTTGATGGCGGCATCGTCTTGCCCACGGGTGCTGAGCAGGGCCTTTGCCACAGCCAGCGTCATCACCGTATCGTCGGTAAATTCGGAACGCTGGCTGAATAACGGAAAGTTCTTGGCCTTGTAGTTGTTGCAGTCAAACTCGTAGGGACTGCCCACGATGTCGCCTAAAATTGCTCCGTACATTTTATCATCTCCCACGTCTTTGCACGTCTTCGTCGATACGGCGCTTCCAGTCGGCACTGAGAGGTCTGGCGGCGCGGACGCTGCACACCGCCTCGCTGATGACCTCGTAATTGAGCGCCGTG
>OGEQ01002164.1_pt1 | contig 13908 bp, 10 predicted proteins | sample 1570731 | NCBI WGS metagenome assembly OGEQ01 (sample SAMEA2582132, study PRJEB24529) | metagenome | biome: Human gut stool | place: China | collected 2011
TTTCCCTACACGACGCTCTTCCGATCTCCGCGGCGCGGAAAATGCCCGAGCAGCTCACCGTCGAGAGCGTCGAAATGCCGGCGCTGCGCGGCGTGATCTTCGCCCGCGACCTGGCCTGGGAGCGGGCCGGACGTTCGGCGGCGGCCTACCGCCCGGGCGAAGAGATCGAAGCGGTTGTCACCGACCTGATGCCGCGCAAACTGACTTTCAAGGCGAGCCTGCGCGACATGGTCGACGACACGCGGTCGCTCGACGACATCCGCCCGGGCGAGAAACTCGACGTGACGCTGCGCAAATTCATCCCGCAGGAGTTCGCCGCCGAAGTGACCTATTACGATTATGCGGGGCGGCTCACGCTCGACGCCGCCGTCTGGAGCGGCGTCGAGAACCTCGCCAACTTCTTCCGTCCCGGCCGCGAGATCGAAGCCGAGGTAACGGCGGTCGATCCCGACACGCGAAGCCTGGCGTTCCGACTGCCCGAAGACGAATATACGCCCGACTGGGAAGGCGTCCGGCTTACGGAGGGCGACACGCTCGAAGTGACGGCGGACTACGTGATGGATTCGGCCCTCTTCGTCAACTACCACGGAATCGTCGTGACCCTGCGCCGCGAGGAGTTGAGCTGGCTGCCGGTTTTCCGCATCGGGGAAAACTACCGTGACGGCGACACGCTCCGGGTGAAAGTCAAACGGTTCGACCGGGAGAGCCGCATTCTGAAATTCAGCGTCCGGGAGCTTCTGCCCAACCCGTTCCTGCAGGAGATGCCCTTTGCGGAGGGCGATCTGGTCCGGGGGAGCGTCATGCAGGTAGTTCCGCAAGGCATCTACGTGGATTGCAGCGGGTATCCGTGCTACATCGCCAATACGGAGTTCGCAGGCGAAATCCACCGCAACTACAAGGCGGGCGACGCGCTTCGCGCCCGGATTCTCTCCATCGACCCCGTGAAACGAAAAATCCGGCTCACCCGCCGCTGCGAAGAGCTGTCCGGCGAAGAGCTACGGTTCAGCCCCGGCGAATGGCTCTGGTTTACCGTGACGGAACGGACCGCCACAGGCCTGTGGGCCGAATACGAAGGCTATCGCGCCTTCCTGTCCGACACCGATGCCGGGTTCCGGGAGAACGAGAGCCCCAGTCAGCGTTACGGACCGGGCCAGCTGGTCCGGATGCGCGTGACGGGCATCGACGAAAAGGCCAATGCGCTCACCGTATCGGCCGAACTGGTCAGCGACTATTCGCAGTTCGACAGCTGTACCGTAGGCACGGTCGATGTCGCCGAGGTGATTCATGTGGCCGTCAAGGCGATCACGGTCTGCTTCCGGGGCATCTATTGCCGGGTTCCGCTCGAACGCGCCAGCCTCTTCCCGATCGCCAACGCCAAGATGCTCTACGCGGTGCGCGAACAACTGACGATGGTCGTCGAAGCCGCCGACCCCGAGACGCGGACGCTGAAGCTCAGCGTGCAGCAGCGTTACAACGACTGGTCGGAGATCCCGGTGCGGCCGGGCGACCGGGTTTCGGGCGAAATCTGCTTCCGGTCGCCGCGCTTCGGACTGTTGCTGCGCGACGGCGATCTTTTCTACCGGGTGTGCGCCGAGAGCCGTTTCTGGCAGCCGGCGACCGAGCTTGCGCTCTACCCGATCGGCTCGCGCTGCGAGGAGGCCGTCGTGGAACGCATCGACCCCGATGCGCGGATGATCTACGTCTCGATCGGAACCCGCGCCGCGACCGACCCGTTCGAGCAGGCCCGGCTCCGCAACGGCGACATCGTGAAAGCCACGGTGGCCGGAGGCGACAAGACGGTCTGTGTGCTCCGCTGCGGGGAACTCTACCTCTCGATGCCCCGGGAGGAGGTTCTGCCGGGACATGCGCCCGAATGCGGCGACGAGGTCAAAGTCCGCGTACTGTCGGTGGACAAGGTCAAACGCACCTTCTACGTTTCGCAGCGCGCCGTAACGCACGATCCGCTGCTCACGTTCAGCGTGGGTCAGAAGGCGGAGGGCACGGTGCAGAGCCTGTTCGGAACGATGTGCCTCGTCCGGGTCAACGGACTCGTCGGAACGCTTCCGGTCAGCGAAGCGCAGATCAAGGCCATGAACATCCGGAGCGATGCGAACATAACGGTTTACGTTTCCGCCATCCGTTTCACGAAGCGGCAGATCACATTCTCACTCACGCCCACGACCAACAACGATCTGGCCGTCGGCTCCCGCGTGCAGTGCACCGTAGTCAAGGCCACGGCGCATCATGTGTTCTGCACGTTCCCCAAACGGGGCAGGCTCTACGACGCGGCGATCCGGTCCTCGGAGTTCTACTGGAACCGCCCGACCGACGTGCCGTGCCAGCCGGGCGACCGGATCAACGCCGTCATCACAGGTGAAGAGATCATCGGCAAGACAAAGTACACGACGCTCAACGCCTGCGCGCTGACCCCCAACCCGCTGCTGACCTGCGAGACCGGCGACACGCTCCCCTGCACGGTGCTGGGGACGACCGCAGGCGGCTACCTGATGCGCTGCGGCGGAGCCGTCGGCTTCCTCCACTGCTCCGAGATCATGTGGCAGTACTGCGACCAGTGGCACGGCGTCTGGAAGCGCGGCGAGAAGGTTTCATGCCGGATACTGCACCTCTCGCCCGCGGAAGGCGGCCTGCTGCTGGGCCACAGACAGACCGTCGGCGATCCCTTCCTCAAACACACGCCCGGCGTCGGGAGCGGTTATCCGGCCACGGTGCGGCGCTCCTCGGACGAGAGCGTCGTCGTCCTGCTCGGGGACACCGGGATCGAAGCCACGATCTCCAAGGCCGACATGAAACTTTTCTTCACGGGCGTCGGCCAGTTTATCCCGCAGCCCGGCACAACCATATCCGAGGTGACGGTCGTCCGCATCGAAAACCCCGGGGACCCGAAGCGGCGCCATCCCTTCGTCCGAGTAACCCTGCTTTAACCCACAACGATCCATGGATAACAAACTGCATTACGCGCATACCTTTTTCTGCGGCCACCTCGCCGCCGTCGGACGGGCTTCCGAAGTGCAGGCCGCCGACAAGCGGTGGCAGGCGGAAAAACCCCTGACCCGCGAGGCCTACGAACGGCTCAGCAGCATCTATTACGAGAGTTTCATTGATTCGCTCATGCAGGTCGACGGACAGACCTCGGGGGCGGTCTATGCCGACACGGCGCACCTGACCCTGGAAACCGACCGGCTCTGCACGCTACGCCACCCAAAGCTCCCCGCCGCGGAATACGCCTTCAGACTGTGCCGGTTCCACCTCTTCTTCTTCCCCTACGACATCTGCCTTTTCGCCATGGAGATCGCCGAAGAGCCTGAAACGACGCTCGACACGCTGATCGCCGCACATGGCATTCTGCGCGAGACCTCCTGCTATGAAATCGCAGAGCAGGGGATTCTGAAATCGCAGATCGACGCCCCGGAGTACCTCGCCCTGCTGGAAGAGATCCTGCGGCTGTGCCCTCCCCGGCCGTCGGCCGAATCCCCGCGTCAGGGACGTTTCTCCGGCCTGACCCTCACCGGCAACAAGCTGAAATGTTTCCAGATCTTCATTTTGGACGACTTCTCGGACGAACTGCTCTTCGAACTGGGAACCTTGAGCCCCGTCGGCTGCGTCGCCGACCATAAACACGAATATTCCCCCTCCCAGGAATATTACGACCGGATCATCCGCACCCACACGATTTCGGCATTCCGCAACTGGAAAGCGCTGGCGCTGGTCGACAGTTTCACCGTGGTTGCAAAAGGCCGCACGGCCGCACAGATGTGGGTATGGCCCAACAGCTATTTCCGGCTGATCTACATCCATGCGCTTTACCAGAAGACGCTGCTCTTCGTCGTCAACCGGCAATTCCGCTCGGCCGCCAACGACCGGAAGTCCATCCGGCTGCTCCACAAAATGAAGGAGCAGGAGCATTGGTACGCCTTCTCGAATATCTCCTACAACTTCCTGCCGCAGCTCATCTACCGGGCCATCGACACCGGGCTGGACATCGCCACCGAGCGCGAACAACTGCACCGCCACCTCGAACAGGAGGCCGAACGCCTCGAAAAGAACTCGGAGCGGCGGCTGGCGGGCCTTATCCTCTTCCTGACGATGCTGACCGTCTGCTCGGCGACCTACGACGGCGCGTCGCTGGTCAAGGATTATTTCGGCTGGGAAAGCGGCACGACCCCGTTCCGGATTTTCGCCGCGCTCCTGCTCTCCGCAATCGTGATCACAAGCATCTCCGTCTGGCATTACCGGCGCAACAAATCCTGATCGGAGATGGAACGAATATCCTATTCGCCCGAAACGCTTTTTCACGTCCTGACCCATTTCGAAACGGCGGACGAAGCCCTGCGCGACAGCCTGCGCCGGGCGGGATTTACCGACGAGGCGATCGACGGCCAGCTACGCATGCCCGGGTCCAAATTCCTCCGCACTTTCGCCCTTTCTCCGCAGGAAGCCGTCGCACGGCTGCAACGGGATTTCCCCGAATCTTTCACCGCCCTGCACCCCGGAACCGACGGCCGGGTGCGCCTGTCGTTCCGCTACGACGCACCCGTCGGAACGAGCGGACTGGCGGCAGACGCGGAGCTGACGCCCGCCGAGCGCGAGGCGTTCAACAAGGCGCCGTTCAGCCTCGAGGATTACAAGAAGTCGCTGAAAATCGGCGACGTGGAGGGCGAAGCGGGTTACACGACGCTGGAACGCACCGGCGTGCGCCCGTCGCTCGACGTCAACGGCATCTGGGGCGGCTACACGGGCGAGGGGACCAAGACGGTCATTCCGTCGAAGGCTTCGGCCAAGATTTCGATGCGCCTCGTGCCGAATCAGGACTACCGCAAGATCTCGGAGCTGTTCGAGAAACATTTCCGCGCCATCGCGCCCGAGAGCGTGAAGGTCGTGGTGAAATCGCTCCACGGCGGCATGCCCTACGTCGCGCCGACCGACATGCCGGCCTACAAGGCGGCCGAAAAGGCCGTCGAGGCGACTTTCGGCAAAAAGCCCCTGCCCTTCTACTCGGGCGGTTCGATCCCCATTATCAGCGGATTCGAGTCCATCCTGGGCATCAAGTCGCTGCTGATCGGCTTCGGTCTGGCCGAGGACGCCATCCACTCGCCCAACGAAAGCTACGGACTCGAGCAGTTCGACAAAGGCGTGGAGACCATTCCGCTGTTCTACAAGTATTTCGCCGAATCCGAATAGCATGTACGACGAACTGCTGAAATTCGCCGTGCAGCTGGCGAAGGCCGCGGGCGGAATACAACTCGCCTACTTCCGGGGCGACAGGCTGTCGATCGAGACCAAATCCAACGTCTACGACGTGGTGACGCGCGCCGACAGGGAGAGCGAGGAACTGATTGCCGGCATGATCGCGGAGCGTTATCCCGACCATGCCATTCTGGGCGAGGAGGGCGGCTGCCGGGGCAACGCCGCGAGCGACTGGCGCTGGGTCGTCGACCCGCTCGACGGCACGACCAATTACAGTCAGGGACTTCCGCTGTTCACGGTTTCGATAGCCCTCCAGTACAGGGGCGAAACCATCGTGGGGGTCGTCTACGCACCCTACCTGAACGAGCTGTTCACGGCGACGAAGGGCGGCGGGGCATATCTGCAATACGCTTCGCGGGAGCCGGAACGCATCCGCGTCGGGGAGAAACAGACGCTCGCCACCTCGGTCATCGCCTCGGGATTCCCCTACGACAAGGACGTGAATCCGGACAACAACAGCGACAACGTCGCACGGATCATCCCCTATGTGCGGGATGTCCGGCGGCTGGGTTCTGCGGCCTACGACATCAGCTGCGTCGCCGCCGGACTGCTGGACGGCTACTGGGAACTGGCGCTGCACGAATGGGACGTCTGCGCCGCCGAACTGATCCTCGCCGAGGCCGGGGGCGTCGTCTGCGACCTGCGCCGCGACCGGGGCATCTCGATCGTCGCGGGCAACGGCGCGATCGTGAAGGAAATCTTGAAGTACGTGCGGTAAATTCACCGAAAACCAAATCGTTGCAAGCGTTGCAGCCTATTCTGAATGAGGGCGGGAGTAAATTCCCGCCCTTACACATGTGTGTTTATTAAAATTTTTTCTTATTTTTGACCCGAACAAAAAAACAGAACAACATGTGCGGAATAGTCGGATATGTCGGGCGGCGCGACGCGTGCCCGATTCTGATAAAGGGGCTTCACCGCCTCGAATACAGGGGATACGACAGTGCGGGCGTCGCGCTGGTCAACCCGGACGGGCGTCTCAACGTATTCAAATGCAAGGGCAAGGTCTCCGATCTGGAGCATTTCCTCGACGGAAAGGACCTCGGCGGCAATATCGGCATCGCCCACACCCGCTGGGCCACGCACGGGGTTCCGAACGACGCCAACGCCCATCCCCACTACTCCGAATCGGAGAACATAGCCCTGATACACAACGGCATCATCGAGAACTACCGCGTGCTGAAGGACGCCCTCGAACAGAACGGATACACCTTCCGCAGCAGCACCGACTCCGAGGTGTTGGTGAATCTGATCGAATACGTCCGGGCGACCAGCGGCTGCTCGCTGCCCGAAGCCGTGCGGCAGGCCCTCCGGCAGGTGATCGGCGCCTACGCCATCGCCGTCGTCGAGAAGGGCAACCACGACCGGATCGTCGCCGCGCGGCAGAGCAGCCCGATGGTCGTGGGCGTGGGCGACGGGGAGTTCTTCCTCTCGTCCGACGCCGCGTCGATCATCGAATACACCGAGGATTTCGTCTACGTGGGCGACGGCGAAATCGCCGTGATCGACCGCAACGCCCCGCTGAAAATCGTCACGCTGGACAACCACGACGCGAAGATCGACATCAAGAAACTCCAGCTGTCGATCTCGCAGCTGGAAAAGGGCGGCTATCCCCATTTCATGCTCAAGGAGATTTACGAGCAGCCCCGGACCATCGTCGACTGCATCCGCGGACGCATCAACCCCGACACCTGCGAGGTGAAACTTTCGGGCGTGATCGACCACCGCGACAGGTTCGTGAACGCCCGGCGCATCATTTTCGTGGCGTGCGGCACGTCGTGGCACGCCTCGCTGATCGGCGAACACCTCGTGGAGTCGATCTGCCGCATTCCCGTCGAGGTGGAGTACGCCTCGGAGTTCCGCTACCGCAACCCCATCATCCGCGAGGACGACATCGTCGTGGCCGTGTCGCAGTCGGGCGAGACGGCCGACACGCTGGCCGCCGTCGAACTGGCCCGCAAGGCCGGGGCGTTCGTCTTCGGCATCTGCAACGTCGTCGGCTCGTCGATCGCCCGGGCCACGGATTCGGGGGCCTATATCCACGTGGGGCCCGAGATCGGCGTCGCCTCGACGAAGGCTTTCACCGGGCAGGTGACCGTGATGGCCATGCTGGCGCTGGCCGTGGGCCGCGAGAGAGGAACCGTCACGGAGGCGTATTACAACGAGGTTTCGGCGGCGCTGCTGCATCTGCCCGAGACGATGGAAGAGGTGCTGAAAGTCGCACCGCAGGTCGCCGACCTGGCGAAAATATTCACCTACGCGCACAACTTCATCTACCTCGGCCGCGGGTACAACTACCCCACGGCACTCGAAGGCGCGCTGAAACTCAAGGAGATTTCGTACATCCACGCCGAAGGTTATCCCGCAGCCGAGATGAAGCACGGCCCCATTGCGCTGATCGACGCCGAGATGCCCACCGTGGCCATCGCCACGCCGGACCACACCTACGAAAAAACGGCCTCGAACATCGAGGAGATCAAGGCCCGCGGCGGCAAGATCATCGCCGTCATTGCCCGCGGCGACGAACAGGTGCGCCGCTCGGCCGACTTCGTGATCGAGGTCCCGGTGATCGCCGAGTGCCTGATGCCCATCGTGGTATCGGTCCCGCTGCAACTGCTGGCCTACTACATCGCCGTCTACAAGGGCCGTAATGTCGACCAGCCCCGCAACCTCGCCAAGTCGGTGACGGTGGAGTGATCACGCGCCGCACGGCAAACGAAAATCCGCAGCTTCCCGTGGGAGGCTGCGGATTTTTCATCTGCGGCGGACGCCTAACGCCCGTAGTTGGCGTCGATGTAGTCGGAAATCCCGAAATCCTTCGGAACTGCGGGCGCATCGAGCGGCGTGATGCGGACGTCGGTCACCAGCCGCTGCCGTTTGAAGACCAGCTTTTCGAGAAACGAGTCGATCTCGCCGCGGTTCTCGGTCATCGGCCGCCACGCCATCGAATGATTGGTCTCGGCGACGGAGTAGAACGCGTGCGGAACCCTGCGCCGCGCGAGGTCGTCGGCAATGCTCTTCGAGCCGAACAGCCAGACCCCGTCGACACCGATCGCGCCGTAGGGCACATTGCGGTCGGCGTCGCCGTGGAAAAGCAGCATCGGCGCGGGATCGCGCGCCCAGCGCAGGCTGTCCTGCGTATCGCAAACGGCTCCCGCAAAGGCGATTACCCCGGCGTAGCTAAAGTCCTGCGTGAACTTCCCGGCGGTCAGCGGATGCCCGTTGCAAAGCCAGTACTCGCCCATCAGCACCGTGATGGCCCCGGCGCTCGACCCGCACGTCACGATCCGCGAAGGATCGACGTCCGGCATATGCCGGCAGATATAGGCCGTGGCGTCGTAGAGGTCCTCCGTCGCCATCGAAAGCGTCATGTCCAACGCCTGCGTGAAATGCTCCTCGTCGAGCAGGCCGGCCTGTCTGGCCCGCTTCATCCCCAGCCGGTAGTCGATCGACACGACGACGAACCCCTTGCGGGCGTAGTAGTCGAAGAAGGGGCGGAAACGCCGGTTGTCCCGCGTTCCGGTCATAAAGCCGCCGCCGAAAAGGAACATCAGGCAGGGTTTCGCCCGGCTGTCGGGCGAGAGGAGCGCATAACGGTCCAGCCGCAGCGTGTCGGCATCCCGCACGGCATAGACGAAGGTCTCTTTTTCGATCTTCCGCGGCGTCGCATCGTCGTTCTGCGCCCCGGCCGGCGTCCACAGAAACAGTGCAGCGATCAGAAACAGACGTCTCATGTCACTGCATCTCTTCGTGGGCGTAGCGGATCGCCCGGTTCAGAATGGCGATGAACGGCTGCGTGCGGCGGAACTGCTCGACGGTGCGGTCCAGCAGGTCGGGTGCGAGCAGGAACTCCTCGGCGATGGGCTGTTCGAGGTAGAAATCCTTCAGCTTCAGCATCTCGGCATAGGGGCTGTCGGCCGGGAATCCCGTCGGGACCCGCTTGAGCCTGTTGCCGCTGCACAGCCGGAACCCTTTGGCCTTCCGGATCGCCGCCTCGATCTGCGCGCCGTTGTCGAGCACCTCCTCGCGGATCGAACGCAGGATGGTAGGCTCGATGCAGACGGCGCCCGCCGAAAGCAGGTTGCAGCACACCAGCGAGTCGCAGCAGGGTTCGATGTGGAAATAGTATCCCGCGAAGCCCGATTTCTTGCCCTTCGGCGCAATGTAAGCCCCGATATAGGTCTTGTAGGGCGATTTGTCGGGCGAGAAACGCGTGTCGCGGGCGATCCGGTAGGTGCAGTCCTGCGGACGCAGGCCGCGCACCTCGGGGTCGAACGACGCGATGCCCTCGATCAGCTGTCCGGTGAAATCGGCGAACCGTCCCTTCACACGGGTCCATTCGGCGCGGTGGGCGTCGAACCATTCCCGGGTGTTGTCGTCGTGCAGCCGGCGGAAGAAGTCGATGACCTCCTTCATCTTACCACGCGAAAAGCGGATAGTCGGCCATCAGCGCGTTCACGTCCTTGCGCACGGCGGCGATGTTCGCTTCATTCTCCGGGTCGTGCAGCACGCGGTCGATCAGCCCGACGATGTAGTCCATCTTGTCCTCCTTCAGGCCGCGCGTGGTGATGGCCGGAGTTCCGAAGCGCAGGCCCGAGGTCTGGAACGGCGACCGGCTGTCGAACGGAACCATGTTCTTGTTGGTGGTGATGTCGGCGGCCACGAGGCACTTCTCGGCCAGCTTGCCCGTCAGCTCGGGGAACTTCGTGCGCAGGTCGACGAGCATCAGGTGGTTGTCCGTGCCGCCCGAGACGATCTTGTAGCCGCGCTCGACGAAGGCGGCGGCCATGGCTGCGGCGTTCTTCTGCACCTGCGTCTGATACTCCTTGTAGGCGGGTTCCAACGCTTCGCCGAAGGCTACGGCCTTGGCGGCGATGACGTGCTCCAGCGGACCGCCCTGGATGCCCGGGAAGACGGCCGAATTGAGGATCTGCGACATCATCTTCACGGCGCCCTTCGGCGTGGTCTGGCCCCAGGGGTTCTCGAAGTCCTTGCCCATCAGGATGATGCCGCCGCGCGGGCCGCGCAGGGTCTTGTGGGTCGTCGAGGTGACGATATGCGCGTATTTCACGGGGTTCTCCAGCAGCCCCGCGGCGATCAGGCCGGCCGTGTGGGCCATGTCCACCATCAGCAGCGCGCCCACCTTATCGGCGATCTCGCGCATGCGTTTGTAATCCCACTCGCGCGAGTAGGCCGAGGCGCCGCCGACGATCAGTTTCGGCTTGCACTCCAGGGCCTTGCGCTCCATGGCGTCGTAGTCGATCACGCCCGTGGCCTCGTCGAGCTGATAGCCCACGGCCTTGAAATATTTACCCGACATGTTGACCGGCGAACCGTGCGAGAGGTGTCCTCCGTGTGCAAGGTCCAGTCCCATGAACGTATCGCCCGGCTGCATGCAAGCGAAGAAAACGGCCATGTTGGCCTGTGCGCCCGAATGGGGCTGCACGTTGGCGTACTCCGCGCCGTAGAGACGGCAGATGCGCTCGATGGCCAGCGTCTCGACCTTGTCCACGACCTCGCAGCCGCCGTAGTAGCGCGCTCCGGGATAGCCTTCGGCGTATTTGTTGGTCAAGACCGAACCCATGGCCTCCATCACCTGGTCGCTGACGAAGTTCTCCGAAGCGATCAGTTCGATGCCATGCATCTGGCGGTTGCGCTCGGCGGCAATCAAATCGAAAATCTGGGAATCTCTTTTCATATCGTTATAAGGATTTTGGAATGCTGTTTACGGTCGGTAAAGATAAGCAAAAATGCCGAAATTCGCTCCGCGGGCAGGCGATTAAGATATTTTTCCTATATTTGCGAATAAAAATTGGCAGATATTGCCTTAAAAATATAAAAGAATTATGAAATTACTGGATGGAAAAGTGGCCGTTGTGACCGGCGCCGCACGCGGCATCGGCAAGGCCATCGCACTCGAATTCGCCAAAGAGGGCGCCAATGTGGCGTTCACCGACCTTGCGATCGACGAGAACGGCAAGGCTACCGAAGCCGAAATCGCCGCGCTGGGCGTGAAAGCCAAGGGCTATGCCTCGAACGCAGCCAACTTCGAAGAGACGCACGCGGTCATCGACCAGATCATAAAGGATTTCGGCCGTATCGACATCCTTGTGAACAACGCCGGAATCACCAAGGACGGCCTGATGATGCGCATGTCCGAGGCCCAGTGGGATGCCGTGCTGACGGTCAACCTCAAGTCGGCGTTCAACTTCATCCACGCCGTCGTGCCGGTCATGGCGCGCCAGAAAAGCGGCTCAATCATCAACATGTCGTCGGTGGTGGGCGTCAGCGGCAACGCCGGCCAGTGCAACTACTCGGCCTCGAAAGCCGGCATGATCGGCCTTGCGAAGTCGATCGCCAAGGAGATGGGTCCGCGCGGCATTCGCGCCAACGCCATCGCCCCGGGCTTCATTATGACCGAGATGACCGACAAACTGCCCGACGAGGTGAAGGAGGGCTGGTACAAGCAGATTCCGCTGCGCCGCGGCGGCACGCCGGAGGATGTCGCCAAGGTGGCGCTGTTCCTCGCGTCGGACCTTTCGTCGTATGTCAGCGGGCAGGTCATCCACTGCTGCGGAGCGATGAACTGTTAGGAAACGACAGACAACGAGAACGTTGCGGAAAACGATGCAGTCAAGGCGTCGTCTGAAAATGAAAGCGCCCGCCAGGTTCACCTGGAAGGGCGCTTTTGTTTTCGGACAATATTCCGTCGAAATTTTTCTTTTCGAGGCCGAAGCGCCGCCAACAATCACGGCACGAAAGCGCAGCGTGTGCCGTAATTGCCTGAACAGCCTGCGCAACTTGCATCTTTTTTGCTGCCCTCCGGCGTCGCAACGACGCTTCCGGCAGACCGGAAGGTTTCTGCGGACCGGATTTGCTTCCGTCCCGCATTTTACTATCTTTGCAACATGAAACGACTCGTAACCTTGCTCGCGGCACTGGCCGCGCTCCAGACATACGCCCAGAGAATCGAGGCGACGCTTCCCAGCCCCGACGCCAAGTCGCTGGGCATGGGCGGCGTGATGATGACCACCCTTTCCGGTTCGCACGCCATCTACAACAACTCCGCGACGGCCATCTTCTCGCACACGCCGTCGCAGGTCTCCTCCTCCTATTACGGACAGCGGAGCTTCGACTATTACGCCGTGTCGGGATTCTGCCGGTTCGACAACATCAACCTCGTGCAGGCCGGCTGGCGGCAGTTCCTCCGCGAACACGGCAACAACGACATGGCCGTCGACCTGGGTTATGCGCGCCGCATCGGCGACCGGTGGGCCGTCGGCATCGTCGGCCGCTACATGCACCTCAAACGCCCCGACATCTCAGCCGACGCGCTGGCCGTGGATTTGAGCGCCGCGTGGCAGCGGCCGCTGGAGAACGTCGGCAGCTACTCGACGCTGCGCGCAGGCGCCAAGCTGGGCAATCTGGGCGGGTATCTCCGCGATACGGAATACACCCTGCCGATGGATTTCACCGTGGGCGCGGCCCTCGACACGTTCCTCACCGATGCGCACGAAATCACGGTCGGAACTGACCTGGGCTACTATTTCTCGCCCTCCGCGGTCCGCGGTTTCCAGATGTCGCTGGGCGTCGAGTACAACCTGATGCAGCTCGTGCAGCTGCGCACCGGCTACCACTACGGCGAACGGCGCGACTACTACCCGAGCTACTGGACCGTCGGCGCGGGACTGCGCATCCTCCACCTGCGGCTCGATTTCGCCTACCTCTTCGCCAAGAAGCACTCGCTGCTGCGCAACACATACAGCATCAGTTTCGGGTTGGATTTCTGACGTAAAACCGGCAAGCCCGACACGCTCGGGGTTCATCCCGGGCCGAACCTGCCGACTCCACACCGGGCCGCGGCGTCATTCATTCCGACAATCCCTCCGGGTCTCCCTCGTCAAAGGGAGACTTTTCATTTTCCGTTTTCGGAGAGATATTCCAGAATCCCCTCGCAGCCGTCTTCCAGCATGTCGAGCACCAGTTCGAAGCCCTCGTGGCCCTCGTAGTAGGGATCGGGCACGTAGGTGCGGTCGGGATGGCGGCGGCAGAACTCCGCCATGCGGAAAATCTTCCGCGCAGCCTCGCGCGACGGAGCCAGCCGGTTGAGCGACTCGTAGTTCATGTCGTCCATCGCCACGATCATGTCGAAGCGGTCGAAATCCTCCTCCCGGACCTGCCGCGAACGGTGCGTCAGCGCATAGCCGCGGCGCGAGGCCGCGCTGCGCATGCGCGGATCGGGCAGTTCGCCGCGGTGTCCCCCATAGGTTCCCGCGGAGTCGATCCCGGACAGGCCGCGTCGCTCCACGATGCGGTGCATGATGCCCTCGGCGGCCGGAGAACGGCAGATATTGCCGAGGCAGACAAACAATATTCTCGTTTTCATATGGTTGAAATTTCAGATGCTTTCCGGACCGACGCCCCGCAAGGAGCCGGAAAAAGGGCGGTTCATGGCCTGCCGTCATTGTCCGTTCCGGCAAATGCAGCCCGTCAGATGGTCGTTGACGAACCCCGAGGCCTGCAAATGGGCGTAACAAATCGTGGGGCCGAAAAATTTGAAACCCCGTTTTTTCATGTCCCGGCTCATGGCGTCGGATTCGGGTGACGACGCCGGAATCTCGTTCAGGGAGCGGAAATGGCTGG
>OGEQ01002182.1_pt1 | contig 13826 bp, 8 predicted proteins | sample 1570731 | NCBI WGS metagenome assembly OGEQ01 (sample SAMEA2582132, study PRJEB24529) | metagenome | biome: Human gut stool | place: China | collected 2011
AGATCAATTCAAGGTGGTTGCCTTAGTGGCACATCATAATATTGACCTCTTAGAAAAACAAATTAAAGAATACCAGCCATTAGTAGCCGGTCTAGTTGATGAAAGTGCCTTTAAAGAACTACAAGGTCGCTATACAGGTCCTACAAAACTTGTGGGCGGTAAGGAAGCACTCATAGCTGCTGCTACGATTCAAGAAGCAACTATGGTTGTAACTGCTATTGTTGGCGCTGCAGGTATTGAACCTACTGTAGAGGCTATAAAGAAACGTAAGACTATAGGTCTAGCTAATAAGGAAACATTAGTTGCTGGTGGACCATTGATTACATCTTTGGCTAAGGAGTATGGCGTACAAATTCTACCTATTGATAGTGAACATAGCGCAATATTCCAGTGTTTAGAAGGACAAAATCGCGAGAATGTTGATTCCTTAATTGTTACCGCTTCTGGTGGTCCTTTACGCACTTGGGATTCTGATAAAATTCAAACTGCCACAGCTGCTGATTGCCTACGCCATCCAACTTGGAATATGGGCAACAAGATTACGATTGACTCTGCATCTCTATTTAATAAAGGGTTAGAAGTAATTGAAGCTCATTGGCTATTTGGTTTTGATTTTGATCATATTGACGTAGTGGTACATCCACAAAGCATTGTTCATTCAATGATACGAATGAAAGATGGGGCCATCTTAGCACAAATGGGGAATCCCGATATGAGGGAGCCTATTCAGTATGCTTTGACATATCCTAAACGTGAAACTTTACATATGAATCACCTAGATTTTTCAAAGGCTTTACAATTAGAATTCTTGCCACCTCGATATGATGATTTCCCGGCTCTTCGTCTTGCTTATGAAGTGGGCCGATCAAGCGGTTTTAAACCAGCTGTGTTTAATGCTGCAAATGAAACTGCAGTTTATGCATTTTTAGATGATAAAATCGCCTTTGGTGATATTTATAAAGTCGTTACATCAGTCCTTGAATCGATGGGATCTGAAGATGACTTTACATTAGACAATTTATTGGCCATTGATAGATGGGCTCGAGAAAAGGCCACATCATTGATGGTATAGGAGTATATATGACAACGGCATTAGCCACAATATTTGTATTTGGTTTAATCGTGTTTATTCATGAATTAGGCCATTTTATTACAGCAAAAATGTCAGGTATGCAAGTAGACGAATTTGCCATTGGTTTTGGACCTGCCATATTCAAGGTTCAAAAAGGGGAAACTTTATACTCGATTCGTATCATTCCTCTTGGTGGATTTAATCGTATTGCAGGTATGACACCTGACGAGCCTCTTAATGAGCGTTCATTTTATACTAAACCTGCATGGAAGAAATTTATTGTTATTTCTGCAGGTGCTGTATTTAACTTTTTATTGGCCATAGTTTTATTCTTTGGTCTCAATGCAACAGTAGGTAATCTCACGTATACAAATGATCCTGTTATTGGTAATATCATCCCAGGTAGCGCTGCTGAACAGGCACATTTACAATCTAACGATAGAATTCTTACCATCGATGGTAAAAATATTTCTACATGGGATGAAATCCGCCCTAGCCTACAAGGTACTGCCAATCATGGTGTTACTGTTGTAGTAGATAGAGAAGGGGAAACTGTAGAAACTACTGTAATTCCAAAAATGGAACAGGATAGTCCTAAAATTGGTATTTATCCTAGTTATACTCGAGAAACTTATAGTATTGGAGAATCTTTTAGTTTAGCCGTTACTCGCACAGGTCAAACAATTGTTGCTATGTTAAGTGGCTTATATGATATGATTCGAGGCACACAGGCAGCAGAGCTATCTGGCCCTGTAGGGATTTCACAAATGGCTGGTACTATTGCACAATCTGGCTTTGCGCCACTATTAAGTTTTGCAGCATTTTTAAGTATTAACTTAGGGGTTATTAATCTTTTGCCATTACCTGTATTAGATGGTGGTCATTTAATTATTATTTTGGCTGAAGCTATCACAGGTCGTAAGTTACCTGCTAAGGCACTTATGTATATTCAAATGGTTGGTGTTGCTTTGATGGTAGCATTATTCTTATATGTAACAACTCAGGATATATTCCGATTACTATAAGATAGATGGGAGATTACAATGATTGTACGTAAACCAACAAATGGTATCTATGTAGGTACAGTTAAAATAGGTGATTATGCACCGGTAAGCATTCAATCTATGATTACCACTGATCCGGTTCACACGGAAAAGGCTATTGCTGAAATAAATCGCTTAGCTGAGGCTGGTTGTGAATTAGTACGTGTTGCAGTACCTACAATGGCATCTGCAAAAGCTTTAAAAGCAGTTCGTGCTGGTATCGATATTCCTTTAATTGCTGATATTCATTTCGACTATAAATTAGCTTTAGAAGCTATTGAGAATAATGTTGATGGATTGCGTATTAACCCAGGAAATATTGGCGGAGAGGATAAAGTGTTAGCTGTTATTGAAAAAGCTAAACCTAAACAAATCCCAATTCGTATCGGTGTCAATGCTGGTTCTTTACCTAAGCATATCCTCGATGCTCATGGGGGTCATCCTACAGCAGACGGAATGGTTGAAACCGCTTTAGAACATGTAAGAATTCTAGAGAAGTTAGACTACCGTCAAATGAAATTATCTATTAAAGCTACAGAAGTACCTTTAATGGTTGAAGCTTATCGTAAACTATCAGATAAAATTCCTTATCCATTACATTTAGGTGTTACTGAAGCAGGTACTATTAAACAAGGTACTATTAAATCTGCTATGGGTATTGGTGCTTTACTTCTTGATGGCATTGGCGATACATTACGGGTATCTTTAACTGGAGATCCAATTCATGAAATCGAAGTAGGTCGCAGTATTTTAAGCAGCCTAGGTTTACGAAACTTTGGGGCCACCATGATATCTTGTCCTACCTGTGGTCGTTGCCAAGTCAATTTATTTGATATGGCAGGGATTGTAGAGGAACGCCTTGCATCTATTAAAGCTCCCATTAAGGTTGCTGTAATGGGCTGTGTCGTAAATGGACCAGGGGAGGCTCGCGAAGCTGATTTTGGTATTGCTGGTGGTAATGGTCAGGGTATTGTTTTCCGAAAGGGTGAAGTTATCAAGACTGTACCAGAAGCTGAATTAGTAGATACATTATTTAGAGAAATTGATCAATATTTAGAAAACTTAGATGAGGAGTCTTTATGTTAGCCACTAAATTATATGCACCTACATTGCGTGAAGTTCCATCTGACGCTGATGTAGTTAGCCAACAGCTTATGCTTCGCGCTGGTTTTATGCGCAAAACTGCAAATGGTTTATATAGCTTTTTACCATTAGGTTGGAGAAGTATCAAAAAAATCGAAGCTATTGTACGTGAAGAAATGGATCGTGCTAGTGCTCAAGAAATCATGATGCCTATTTTACAACCTGCTGAAATTTGGAAAGAATCTGGCCGTTGGAATGCATATGGTGCTGAAATGATGCGTATTAATGATCGTCATGATAATGAATTCTGTTTAGGACCAACTCATGAAGAGATGATTACTACACTTGTTAAAAATGAGATCAATTCATATCGTCAATTACCAGTAAATTTATATCAAATTCAAAGTAAATTCCGTGATGAACGTCGTCCGCGTTATGGTTTAATGCGCAGTCGCGAATTCATTATGAAAGATGCATACTCTTTTGATGTGGATGAAGCTGGTTTAGATGAATCTTATAAATCTATGTATGATGCATATACACGTATTTTCACGCGTTGTGGTCTTACATTCCGTCCGGTAGAAGCTGACAGCGGTGCTATCGGGGGTAGTGGCACACATGAGTTTATGGCAATCGCAGAAGCTGGTGAAGCTGATATTGTGTATTGCACAAAATGTGACTATGCTGCCAATATTGAAATTGGTAAACCTGGTATTATGAAACAGGAAGAAGAAGCACTTCAAGAGTTATCTGTTGTGGACACTCCAAATGCAAGTACTATTGAAGCTGTTGCAGAAATGCTTAATTTACCATTACATAAAACGATTAAAGCTGTAGTATTTTCTATTGATGGTAAAGTTGTGTTAGCTATTGTTCGCGGTGACCATGAAGTAAATGAAGTAGCAGTGCAACATGCTGTACTTGGTTCCGTAGAGCCTGAAATGGCTACACCAGAAGAATTGGAAAAAGTAGGTTTAACAGCTGGCTTTATAAGTCCAGTTGGGTTAAAACAAACAGAAGAGTTTGCCATAGTAGTAGATGAATCTGTTATGGAAACGTACAATGTTTGTGGTGGTGCCAATAAGAAAGATGCACACTATATTAACATCAATCCAAAACGTGACTTTAATGTAGAAGATATTATTGTCGCACCGATTCGTTTGATTACAGCTGACGATGTTTGCCCAACTTGCGGTGGTGCTCTAGAACATGCTAAAGGTATTGAAGTAGGCCAAGTATTTAAATTGGGTACAAAATACTCAGAGGCATTACAAGCTACATTCTTAGATCAAAATGGTCGTCCTAATCCAATGATTATGGGTTGTTATGGTATTGGTGTATCTCGTACATTAGCTGCTGCTATTGAGCAGTATCACGATGAAAATGGTATTATTTGGCCACGTTCTATTGCTCCATTTGAAGCCGTTATCGTTCCTATTAATGCAAAAGACGAAGCTTTGATGTCTACAAGTCAAACAATTTATACTGCATTACAAGATGCAGGTGTAGATGTGTTACTTGATGATCGTAAGGATCGAGCTGGTGTAAAATTCAAAGATGCTGATTTAATTGGCTATCCACTTCGTATTACAGTAAGTAAAAATACACTTGAAAATAATGAAGTAGAAATTCAAATCCGTAAGTCTGGTGAAGCGATTACATGTGCAATCGATTCTGTAGCGACTAAGGTTACTGAATTACTTCAAGATTTATAATTAAATTGCGATTCTAGTGAATACTCATTAGGGTCGCAATTTTTCTATCTCATCTTGAATAAATTAGCTAAATCAGTCATAATTAAAAGATAGGATAATTGTAATGGGAGGTGCTCTATGCTTGTTGATTTTCACATGCATTCTATCTATTCTGATGGAGTTAAAAGTCCAGAAGAATTATTACGTCATGCTTTAGATTGTAATCTATCTATGATGGCTTTAACTGATCATGACGAAATTGATGGCATAAAAGCATTGCGTGCCGCTCAAAAGCAATTAGATCCGGAAAAAACTATTAAAATTATTAATGGTTGTGAATTTAGTGCTGACTATAAAGATAAATCTATTCATATTCTGGGATATCGTTTTGATGAAACAAATCAAGAATTAAAAGACTTTATTCAATATTTTAAAGCAAAACGAGAAGAACGGATTGATGAGATTATCAAACGTTGTAATAATGCTGGGTATGTTATATCGAAAGATGACTTACTTAAAAAATTTCCTAAGACGCAAGCTTATGGGCGTCCACATATTGGACAGTTATTAATTGATGGTGGTTATGCTAAGGATATTAATGAGGTATTCAAAGGTATTCTTCGAAAAGATAGCCCATGCTATGTACCTAAGGTAAAGGTTGAGGTTCCGCATATTATTGATATTATTCATAAAGCTGGTGGCCTTGCCGTTATGGCCCATCCTAAACTAGTAACTAGTGATGAATATGTAGTAGAAATGTTAGCCTATGATTTTGATGGTATGGAGGTTTACCATACTAAACATAACGATGATGATGTGAAACGATATAAAGCATTAGCTAAAGAACATAACTTGTTTATTACAGGTGGTTCTGATTATCATGGTATTCCAGGTAAAGCACCAGATCAATTTGGCGATTACTTGGTATCCGCTGAAAATGTATCAGAATTTATTAGTTTGTTATAAATAATGAGGTTGACTATGGAAGTCGTTGCATTTGTAGGTAGTAGTGGCACTGGTAAAAGCCATCGTGCGCTCGTAGTTGCTCATGAAAATAATATTGAATGTATCATCGATGATGGCATTTTAATTCATGATAATAAGATTGTAGCTGGCTTTTCTGCAAAGAAAGAATCTAGCCGATTAAAAGCTGTTCGTCGTGCTATTTTCCAAGATGAAGTACAAGTAAAATCAGTGCGTGAACAATTAGATAAAATTAATCCTAATAAGCTTATGATTATTGGTACATCCGATAATATGGTTAAGAAAATTACGAAAGCATTAGGCTTGCAAGATCCAGATCGATACATTCGCATTGAAGATGTAGCTACACCTAAAGAAATTGAAAAAGCACAACATGCTCGTCTTAAAGAAGGTAAACATATTATTCCAGTTCCAACAATGGAATTGAAACCTCACTTTAGAGGATATTTGATTGATCCAATTAAAACCATGTGGCGTCGCCGTACATTGAAAAAACAAGATCAAGATACATTGGGTCAAATTGGATCAGAAGGTTTTGAACGTTCTGTAGTTCGTCCTGCTTTCAGCTATTATGGACGTCTTACCTTCGATGATGATGTAATTATTAAATTGATTCGCAATGGCTTAAAAAAAGTTGTTGGTGTTGATGAATCAAGTGTTATTTCTTTCAAAAAGAGTGACAAAGGCCAAAATGGTTTAGTTGTTGATATGGCTGTTGTTATTGAACATGGTTATCCTGTTAAAGCATTGATGCAACAGGTACAAAAGTCTGTTCGAAATGAAATTGAGTATATTACAGGCATGTCTATTGAACGTATGTCTATAAAAGTTAAGAATATTATAGAAACAAAACGTAAGATTGTTAAAGTATAGGAGTTAGAATGAAGTCTTATTATATTTACACCTATGGTTGTCAAATGAATACAGCTGATTCTGAGCGCTTATCGCATCAGTTAGAATCTGTAGGCTATACACCTACAGAGGACGTAGAAACTGCAGATTTAATTTTATTAAATACTTGTGCAGTTCGTGAGAATGCAGAAACAAAGGTCTATGGCCGCATAGGTGAGCTAATGAGACTAAAGCGTAAAAACAAAAACTTGATTCTTGCTGTTACAGGTTGTATGGCTCAGAAGAATCAAGCGGAAATGTTTAAACGGGCTCCACATATTGATATTGTATTAGGTACTCATAATATTCAACATATTAATGAAATGATTGAAGAGGTTCAACGCGGTCATACACATCAAATCAATGTGGATATGGATAATTCTGTACTACCTGAATTGGAAGCGAAACCTAATGGCACCTTTTATGCATGGGTACCTATTATGAATGGTTGCAATAAGTTCTGTACCTATTGTATTGTTCCTCACGTTCGTGGTAGAGAGATAAGTCGTCCTGTAGAAGCCATTGTAAAAGAGGTTACTGAACTAGGTGCAAAAGGGTTTAAAGAAATCACGTTATTAGGACAAAATGTAAACTCTTACGGTTTAGATTTCAAAGATGGTACTGATTTTGGTACATTAGTTGATGCCCTCGATGGTATTCCAGGAATTGAACGTATTCGCTATATGACGAGTCATCCTCAAGATATGACTAAATCTATGATAGATGCACTTGGGCGATCTTCCAATATCGTTACCCATTTACATTTACCAATTCAATCCGGTTCAAACCGTATTTTAAAAAAAATGAACCGTCATTATACAGTAGAACATTACAAAGAATTACTTTCTTACTGTCGTGAGAAAATTAAAGATGTAGTAGTTACTACAGATATTATCGTAGGTTTCCCAGGGGAAACAGAGGAAGACTTCCTAGCTACATTACAATTGTTAAAAGATGTACGCTATGATATGGCTTATACATTCATTTATTCTAAACGTTCTGGAACGCCAGCAGCGACTATGGATGATCAAGTTCCAGAAGAGGTTAAACGGGTACGTTTACAAACATTGATGGATGTGCAAAATGAAATCTCTTATGAACTAAATAAACCTATGGAAGGGCAAGTGTTTGATATTATTGTAGAGGGGCCAAGTCCTCGTGATGAAGATATGTGGTTTGGTCGCACATCGGGCAATAAAATGGTATTATTCCCGAAAGACGACTCTTTATCAATTGGCGAAACCGTACCAGCCTATATTGATAAAGCACAAACTTGGGTTTGCTACGGTACAATACAAAAGGGGTAAGTATGGCAAAAAAGCAAACACCTATGATGGAGCAGTATTTAGATATTAAATCTAGATATTCTGAAGAATTACTGTTCTTTCGTTTAGGTGACTTTTATGAATTATTTAATGATGATGCATTAATTGCATCTCGTGAACTTAATATAACCTTAACCGGTCGCCCAACAGGAGATGAGGAACGCACACCTATGTGTGGCGTTCCTTTTCATGCTGCTGAAAGTTATATTGAAACATTGGTAAAAAAAGGTTATAAGGTTGCTATATGTGAACAATTAGAAGATCCTAAAGCAGTTAAAGGCATCGTTAAGCGTGATGTTATTAAGGTCATCACACCAGGGACTGTAATGACTGAAAATGGTAATGATGCACGATCAAACAACTTTTTAGCGTTATTTTATATGGTAAAAGATGCATGGATACTCGTATTTTCTGATGTATCTACAGGGGAAGTTATTTGGCATCGCATTACTGATTGTGAAAAACGAAGCGATATGTTTGATGCTCTCAGCATGTATCGTCCAAGTGAAATTATATTGCCTGAGGGAACAGTATTACCGCAAGATATAAAAGACTTTATGGATAATCAATTCAGTAATATTGTATTATCTCCATTTAGTACATATCATACACAGCGCGAAGTAGCGGAAAAGGCGGTTACTCACTTTGGTGATCTAGGTCTCATGGAAGAGGATGTATGGGAAGCTTTGGGCTATATGCTCTTATATTTAGAGGATATCATTAAGTCTGAAATTTCTCACATTAACTATGTTCATCAATTGAGTGTCGGAAATCGTTTGATTTTAGATACATCTTCTTTGCGCCATTTAGAGATTACTCATAACTTACGTGATGGTGGTCAAAAAGGTACATTACTTGATGTACTTGATCGTACATTGACACCAATGGGGGCTCGTCTTTTAAAACAATGGCTCGAAAGTCCGTTGACGGATGTTAATCAAATTCAGCGTAGACAAGCCGCTGTAGCAGAACTGATTACACGTGGTGCAGAACGTTCCCATATCCGTAGCTTACTGGACTGCATTTATGATTTTGAGCGTATTGTAGGACGTGTAGAAACTGGATCTGTGTCCCCAAGGGACTTAACAGCACTTCGTGAATCATTAGCTGTTTTACCAGATATTAAAAATGTATTAAGTACATGTGCCAGTTTATCATTAACTTCTATCAATGATCGTATTCAAGATCATAAAGATATTTATGACCTATTATGTCGTGCTATTGCTGATCAGCCTGCACTGACATTAAAAGAGGGTCGAGTTATTAAGGATGGTTTTAATCCGGATTTAGATGAACTACGTTCATTGGCTACGAATAGCGAACAATGGTTAGCCAAGATGGAAGCTGATATTAAAGAGGCTACCGGTTTATCTAAAATTAAAACTGGCTATAATAAGGTGTTTGGTTACTATTTTGAAGTATCTCATAGTAAATCTGAACAAGTACCGGATTATTTCATTCGAAAACAAACTTTAGCCAATGCAGAGCGTTATATTACACCGGAATTAAAAGAGTTTGAAATCAAAATTCTCAGTGCTAAAGATAAGATAATCGCCTTAGAACATGAACTATATCAACAATTACGAAATGATATTAAACTCGTTATAAAAGATGTACAAGAGACAGCTCGTGCTCTTGCTGAGCTTGATGTATTAGGTTCCTTAGCACTTGTAGGCTATGAAGAGAATTATATTTGTCCTACCATTGTAATGAATGGACAAATTAATATTCGCGATGGTCGTCATCCTGTTATTGAAAAATTCTTAAAACGTGAGGTCTTTGTACCGAATGATATCTTTTTAAATCATGATGATGAGGAGTTCTTGCTCATTACAGGACCTAACATGGCAGGTAAATCAACGTATATGCGTCAAGCGGCAATTTTAATGATTATGGCTCAAATTGGCTCTTTTATTCCTGCTCGGGAGGCATCTATTTCACCTGTAGATCGTATCTTTACGCGCGTAGGTGCAAGTGATGATATTTCTACTGGTCAAAGTACCTTTATGGTAGAAATGAAAGAGGTAGCATATATATTAGAAAATGCCACACACAATAGCTTGATTATTCTCGACGAAATTGGTCGTGGTACGAGCACCTTTGATGGATTGAGTATCGCCCAAGCTGTAGTGGAGCATATTTGTAAGCATATTCATGGCAAGACATTATTTGCTACACATTACCATGAGTTAATCTGTTTAGAGGAAAGCTATAGTAAATTAAAGAATTATACTGTAGCAGTAAAAGAAAAAGGTAAAGATGTAGCATTCTTGCGCCGCATCATTAAAGGTGGTGCAGACCGAAGCTATGGTATTCACGTAGCTAGACTGGCTGGTTTACCTAATTCTGTATTAAAACGAGCAGAAGTGATTTTGGAATCCTTGGAAGATCAAAGTCATGATGCTAGTGATTTAAATAATCGTGTGATTGGCGGTCAACCTACTAATGTGGTTAAACCAACCACTAAACAAGTGAGTGATTCTCCACTAGGTAACTTATTTACTCATTCAGTAGTTGATAGCTTACTGGAAGTGGATGTAATGAGCATGACACCTATTGAAGCATTAAATAAATTATATGAACTACAAGAGGAGGCTCGTAAAGGAGGCGGGAAATAATGGCTACCATTCATGTTTTGGATGAAACCACAATCAATAAGATAGCTGCTGGTGAAGTCGTTGAGCGCCCCGCATCAGTTATTAAAGAGCTCATTGAAAACTCTATCGATGCTTCTGCTACTAATATAGAGGTAGAAATTGGAGATGGTGGTGTGGCGTATATGCGCATTACCGATAATGGCATTGGTATGACTGAAGAGGATGCGCGGTTAGCAATCTTACGCCATGCTACATCTAAAATTCAGCATGTAGAGGATTTATTTGATATTGCATCCCTCGGCTTCCGTGGTGAAGCATTGGCTAGTATTGCCTCTGTATCTCATTTTTCCATGACTACACGTAAAGCAGATGCTGATTTAGGGACTCGTATTACCGTAGATGGTGGTACTTTTACCGATTGTATTCCTTACGGTGCAGCACCTGGCACAACAATTGAAATTAGAGATCTGTTCTATAATACGCCAGCCCGTCGTAAATTCTTGAAAACGGAACGCACAGAATCTTCTAAGATTCAAGATATTGTGGGAAAATTAGCTCTTAGTAATCCACACATTTCCTTTAAGCTCATTATCGATGATCGAGTGGCTATTATTACGCCTGGAAATGGCAATATTGGTGATACTGTAGCTGCCCTATATGGCTATAAAACTAAGGATGATATTTTCACTGTTGCTTATGAAAGTGACTCTATCTATATCGACGGTGTGGTGAGTAAACCTACACTTCTAAAAAGCACGAGAATTTGGCAGACTATTATCGTTAATAACCGCGTTATTTCTGATAAAACTATAATGAAGGCTATCGATAATGCATATCACGCATTATTGCCGAAAAATGGTCATCCTTTAGTAGTTCTAAATATTACTGTTCCTGCTGAGATGGTTGATATTAATGTCCATCCTCGTAAGAGTGAAGTAAAATTCTCTGATGATAAGATTATATTTAAAGCCGTTTATCATGGTATTTTAAATGCCTTAAATAATCCTCTCCATGAGCGTTATGAACGCGAATCATCCTCTTATATGAGTGGTATAGTCACTAATGGAGTTGACTTCAATAGTAACAATAGGGATAGTAATAGTAGTTCATCTTCCGCTGGCAAAAGTACGTATGATTCGTACCGAACACCTTCTGTGGTAGAAGATGAGATGCAGTCTGCTGAACATATAGCAACAGCGGTAGATTTTGATAAGGTCTTTGGTGGACGACGTACAAAAGGGTACGAAGTCATGCGTAGTGAAACTACGCAGTTTGTAGAGAATCTTAAAACTAAAGGGTACACACCACCTTCGCCTAAGGCGACGTTCGAACAGTCTTCCTTTACAGATGAAAGTTTTGATGCTGTACCTACCGAATATACTAGTTATACAAAAGAGGACGTCGAGAGATTTAAGTCCTTATCTCAAGATATTCGGGAAGATAATACAGAAGAACGTACGATTCAAAATTCTGGGTTCTTACCTATGGGACAAGTTGCGTCTTGTTATATTTTGGCTAAAAAGGGTGATGATCTCTACATTATAGATCAACATGCGGCCCATGAACGTGTGCGTTATGATAAGCTTTGTAAGTCCTCTGAAGCAATTCCTATGCAATCTATACTAGTTCCTCAATATAGTGAGGCCACTGATGATGAAATGAATTTGGTAGAGGAAGAACGAGAAACATTACTTGATCTTGGATTTGATGTCGAATTAGGTGGTCCTACAAAGATAAAACTTGTAGGCGCTCCTGTAGATTTAGTAGAATCTAAGGCGTTTGAAATTCTCCAATATGTATTTTCTTACTTACATGATCACCAACAACCTACTAAGGCTCAGTTGCGTCATGAAATGCTAGCCTATGCATCTTGTAGAGGAGCCATTAAGGCAGGTCATAACCTTAATATGTATCAAATGACTACCTTAATTGAGGATTTATTTAGTACTGAAAAGCCTTATGTATGTCCTCATGGTCGACCAACAATTATTAAGTTTACACCTGATGAATTAGGGAAATTATTCTTACGGTCCTAATATGAATATTTTAACTACATCTCAAAAATCTAATGAGGCCATTCAGGAGGAAGCCAAAGCATTGGCTTCCTCTATGCATATGACCTATATAAAACGAGGAAAATCATCTATACCGGCATTATTTAGAGAATATCAATGTGAATATATTGCGGTTCTTTCAGGCTCTGGATTAACTATCCACTTTCCTGAAAACAAAAAACATAGCTTTCATCTTTCCATGGCACAACTACGTATATTACGTATAGAACGTGGTGAAGGAGATCATCTAGTTAATGCTGTTCAAACTATTCTGGATAAAAAAGGCATACTTGATGGACAGCAGTTTACATTTCTCGACTCTACTATAGGCCTAGCTAGTGATAGCATTATTGTTAGTTATGCTTTTCCTAATGTAGAGATACAAGGATTAGAAGGTTCGTTTCCTATATGGCTTGCTACTTCCTATGGATTGGCTCATTATATTCATAGTGAGGATAGTGTAACAAATGCGTTACGACGTATTCAGGTACAACATGCGACCTGTGAAAACTATTTACCTAACCTATCAGATAATAGTGTAGATATTATTTATTTTGATCCCATGTTTACCCGGCCCGTTCAAGAAAGCAGTAATTTTACGCCTTTACGTGATGTTGTTTGTCATGTCCCTTTGACGACGGATATGATAGATTTGGCTCTTTGTAAGGCCAGAAAACGAGTGGTCATTAAAGGACGTGATTTTTCGGAATTATCCGGAAAATATGATAATTTAAAAGTCGGCGGCGGAAGATACAGTCGTATTTCTTATGCCGTATTGGAGTGTAGTCGTAAATGAATGAAATAATCGCCATCATCGGCCCTACGGCCGTGGGTAAGACGGCGCTCAGTTTTAAACTGGCCGAACGGTTTCAAACGGAATTAGTATCGGCCGATGCGTATCAAGTGTATAAGGGCATGGACATCGGTACGGCTAAGGCGACCAAGGATGAGCTGGCGACCTATCGCCATCATCTTATAGATATTATCGAACCGAATGAAGACTTTTCTGCTGCAGCCTTTCAAGAGGCGGCACGGACTACGATTGAAGACTTGCATGAAAGAGGTAAGATTCCCATCCTCGTC
>OGEQ01002185.1_pt1 | contig 13808 bp, 12 predicted proteins | sample 1570731 | NCBI WGS metagenome assembly OGEQ01 (sample SAMEA2582132, study PRJEB24529) | metagenome | biome: Human gut stool | place: China | collected 2011
TTTAATTGGGAAGAAAAATAGAAAAGAAAGTGTATAAAGCTCCAGATAGAAAATGCTCTATAAATGAAAATATTCTATCTGAAGGTTTGGTTTAGTGAATCTTTTAAAATAATATGGGGATAAAAGGTGGTGAAGGGAATATAAATGCTAAAAGAATAATTGAATTAGCAGAAGGATCAGCAAAATGTTTTATGATTGATGATGGGGAAAAACAGTATTTTTTTAAAATTTACCAGAATAAATTTCTGTTAGAACATGTAGAGAAAGAAATATTTGTTTGCAATTTTCTTCGAGAAAATGGATTTTGTGTTTCTGAATTTATACCAACGAATAGAGAAAGTAGAATTGATATTGATAATTTCGTTGATTATGTAAAGGTATATAATGATGTTGGGGTCAAAAGCCCCATAGTACTTTGAAAATTTTACACAAACACGCTAGTTCTTGCTCGATGTGATATACTGTATTTATCAATGAAAGCCTGCTAAATATACAGATGTCATTCAGAGCAAACTCTTATCAGCAACTATCTCTTACAGATACTTACAACGGACTTACTTCTCGTGAACAAAAAGCATTGGAACACTCATGGGTGAAAACATTTGCGGAAGATATTTTTCCATCTATTGATGAAGAACCTTTTGCGGTTTTATATTCTTCCAATGCCTCCAGACCCAATACACCGGTTAATGTTTGCATTGGTTCATTGATTATTAAGGAAATTTTTGGTATCTCGGATGATGAAATTGTTGAAAATCTGGTGCTGGATCCCCGATACCAGTATGCGCTTCACACGACGAGTTGTGAAGAACAGCCGCTGAGTGATAAAAGTCTTTCACGTTTCCGTAAACGTTGCTATGATTACGAGTCTGTTTATGGTGTAGATTTACTGCATAACTGCATTACCAGTTTAAGTGATAAGGTTGCAAAAATGATGGATATCAGTCCACGTATCAAACGGATGGATTCTATGATGATTGCTGCAAATATCCGAAAACTCAGCCGTACAGAACTACTCTATACCTGCGTAGCAAGACTGGTCATTTACCTCCATAAAAACTGTTCGAAGGATTTGCCGGAGAAATTGGAACATTATTGTGATCCGAATGATTACAATAAAACCTTTTACTATAATAACGATTCAGATACAGATAACCAGTTAAAAGCAATCCTTGAAGATGCAGATAAATTACTGTCTGTCTGTGGCTCAGATTATGATGAAGTGACTGAATATCAGCTTTTGGTACGTTGTCTTTCCGAACAGACGATTGTAGAAGAAGCTTCCAGACGACTCCGTACAAAAGAAGACGGGGGATTCCATTCTGGTATGCTTCAGAACCCTTCCGATCCAGATGCGACATTTCGAGCAAAAGCAGGAAAGGAACATCAGGGATATGTTGCAAATCTTGAAGAGACCGTTGGTAAAAATGGTTCTGTAATCACAGACTATCAGTATGAGAAGAATAATTACAGCGACAGTCAATTCCTGAAAGACAGTCTGGAACGTAGTGAAGTTCATAAAGAAGAAACAACTCTAATTGCAGATGGTGCCTATTCCGGAAAAGAAAACCATGATCTTGCCACAGAAAAGAACATCCGACTGATCAATACCGATTTATTCGGCAAACCAGTAGATGATATCCTTGCAGATTTCGTATTTAATGAAGATGGGACAAAAGTGGTAAGATGTCCAGCTGGATATGAACCAAAATCGTGTGGATACACAGGAGGTAAGTCACAGCAGTTTCATGTTTCATTTACAAGAGACCAATGTGCTGGATGTCCGAACAAAGATCGATGCCAAGCCAAAATTCACAAGAGAGTCAGTTCTGTGACCTTGTCCATAAAAGCTCATGAGCGAGCAATGCAACAGTTGTTTATGGGAACAGAAGAATTCCGCAAGCTTTTCAAAATCCGCAATGGAGTAGAAACATTACTCTTCATGTTGAGAAAATTGTATCGTGCCGATCGGATGCCAGTGAGAGGATTGATACGAGGGAGATTCTTCTTTGGCTGTAAAATTGGAGCACTGAACTTCAAGAAACTCTTCACATACCGGAAGGGATTAGGTCATTATGCTCAAAATCCAGTGTTGAAATAATAAACCGGGAATAATTGCCTGATACAACCCAAAAAAACGTCTCAAAAATACCGTTATGAAAACAATTGTGTAAAATTTTCAGTGTGCCTTACAGCCCTACAACCTATTCACTTACGCCTAGCCCACTTCATTACCTCCATGAACTGTAAGCTGTTACCGATGGTGTGGCTAGCACCTTGTCGGAGAGGATTTCCACCTCTTAAACATCACACCCTTAGCTAGGCAGTCTGGCACCGAAATAAATATAAGACCAGAGTGACGACGTTTCTGAAAAGGCGGAAGTCAGCACGTGGGTTTATCGCTATGGTAAGATTTCACACGGCTCTGCGGTGTTTCTTATGCCAGTCATGCAACACAATGGCAATACATCAACTGGGGAGAGCCTGCTCCCTCCCTGTAAGGAATGCAGGGTATAACGCACAACCAAAAAGGAAGGAGGTTAAACGGGGCGCAGGATGGTCGGATAGTACTGTAGATACTGTTTAATAGCGGAGGAGGGAAGCCGAGAGGGAACAGTACCCTGCTGTCCCTACCGTGCAAAGCTATATCAAGAGGGAAACATTATCTATACACAGGGATAGGAGACATAACATAATGGAAACTAAACTTGCGAGAATATCACAAATGTCAGCCGAGAACCCTGACATGGTGTTCACTTCGCTCTATCACCCTATCAACAGCGAAATGCTGAGGAAATGTCACAATAGAATGGACGGGACAAAGGTGGTCGGAGTGGATGGCATTACAAAAGAAGAATACGAAAAGAATCTTGAGAACAACCTAAAAAATTTACAAGAACGGCTGAAAAGGAAAGCCTATAAGCCAAAGCCAGCCAGGCGGGTGGAGATTCCAAAAGATAATAGGAAAACTAGACCGCTGAGCATTTACTGTTACGAAGACAAGTTAGTACAGGAAGCATTAAAGAGGATACTGGAGGCTGGAGGCAGTGTTTGAGCCGCATTTCTATGACGAAATGATGGGGTTCCGACCCAACAGGGGATGCCACAAGGCACTGCGTAAGCTAAATGTGATGATAGAAAAGAATGCTACAAACTTCATTCCGGATGCAGATGTAAAGGGATTCTTTGACTACATAAACCATGAGTGGGCAGTTAAATTCATCGAGGCGAAGATTAAAGACCCCAACATACTACGGTTGGTGCGGAAAATGCTAAAAGCAGGAATTATAGAAGACTTCCAATGCGAAGAATCGGAGGAAGAAAGTGGGCAGGGCTCAGTGTGTTCCCCGGTCATTGCAAATATCTATATGCGTTATGTCCTTGTATGGTGGTTTAAGGAAAAGATACAGCCAAATCTCAAAGGATTCAGTGGATTGGTAGTTTATGCCGATGATTTCGTATGCTGTTTTCAATACAAGGCGGAGGCAGAACAGTTCTACAAAAGGTTGTCCGGAAGGATGGGGAAGTTCGGGTTAGAACTGGAAGAGAGCAAACGCAGACTGATTGAGTTCGGCAGGTACGCCGAAGAAAACAGGAAACGCCAAGGGAAAGGAAAATCAGAGACCTTTACATTTCTGGGATTCACCCATTACTGCTCGCACAGCAAGTCAGGGTACTTCAGGGGTAAAAGGAAAACAAGTAAGAAGAAGTTTGCAAAGAAATGCAAGGAAGTCCATAGACCGATTAGTTCCATCAGGAATTGGACACTTCGTCTGATAATAGCTAAGCTGAATCAGATACTTGTTGGGTATTATCATTATTACGGCATAACTGACAATTTCAGAGCCATAAATAGCTTCTGTTATAGAATACGGTGCAGCCTGTTTTACTGGCTCAATCGGCGTAGCCAGAAAATCAGCGACACATGTAATGCATTTAACGATATGTTAAAGGTATATCCGCTAACCAAACCGAAGATATATGTCAGTACATATGGGACATAAGTGAACAATTCGCTTTGTAGGGAGCCGAATGCGGGAAAATCGCACGTTCGGTTCTATGTAGGGGTACGTCCCGTGAGGGGCGTATCTACTCACCAGGTGTTATATAGAAGGTCATTAAAGTTTTAACCACTCTTTTGCCCCCAACATCTTTATATAGGAAAGAGAAAATATAGTGAAATAAAAGGAATATTGAACTTCTGTTTTTGCGGAAACCATAAAGAAGTATTTCTAGCAAGAAATGAAAGGATATTGTTATGGAATATAAAAAACGAAAATGTTATGTAGTAGCTGAAATTGGTTGTAATCATATGGGCAGTATTGATGTCGCAAAGAAAATGATTGAAATAGCAATCAAGTATTGCAAGGTGGATGCTGTAAAGTTTCAAAAAAGATGTATTAGAGAATTGTTAAATGAAGAGCAATATAATTCACCACATCCGTGTCCAGAGAATGCCTATGGAGTAACATATGGAAAGCATAGAGAAGCTTTAGAGTTTAATTTAGATCAACATCGAATACTTATGGAATTCTGTAAAGAAAACAGAGTTGTATATTCTTCATCGGTTTGGGATTTGACATCAGCAAAAGAAATAGCTGAATTACAGCCTTCATATATTAAAATTCCGTCAGCATCCAATTTGAATTTTGAAATGTTAACATGGTTATGTGAAAATTACTTTGGAGAAATTCATCTATCCTTAGGTATGACATCTCTAAGTGAAGAAGAAAAAATCGTAAAACTTTTTCGAAAAATGGAACGAAATCAAGATTTGGTGTTATATGCCTGTACTTCAGGATATCCCATACCATATAGTGATTCTTGCATTATGGAAATTAAAAGACTTAGAGAAAAGTATGGTGAGGTTGTAAAAAAGATTGGCTATTCAGGACATCATCAGGGGATTGCTATAGATGGAGCAATAGTAGCATTAGGAGCTGAAATTATTGAGAGGCACTTTACTCTCGATAAGAATTGGAAGGGAACAGATCATAAGGCATCTTTGCTTCCAGATGAGATGAAGACGTTGGTAGAAAATTTGAATTTTATTTCACAAAGTATGCAGTACAAAAAATCAGATATCTTGCCGATAGAAGAAATTCAAAGGAAAAAATTGAAAAGTTTATAAGGAGACAACAATGAATGTAGCATTAATACCTGCACGAGGTGGGAGTAAATCAATTCCAAAAAAAAATATAAAAATACTAAATGGAAAGCCATTGATTTATTGGACAATTAAAGCCGCAGTTGAATGTAAGTATATAGATTGTGTTTATGTAGCTTCAGAGGATGAGCAGATTCGGCGAGTTGTAGAGGAATTTCAGTTTGGAAAGGTTAGAACAATTGATAGAAGTATGGAAAGTGCATCCGATACAGCTGCTACAGAAATCGTGATGTTAGAGTTTGCACAAAATTATGATTTCGATAATATTGTATTAATTCAGGCAACATCACCATTGTTGGTTGCTGATGATTTGAATCGTGGATTTGAGAAAATGTGCAATCCTAATGTCGATAGTGTCTTATCAGTGGTGGAACAAAAAAGATTTGTTTGGGAAAAAAAGGCGGATGGATTTGTAAAGGCAATAAATTATGATGTCCGGTGTAGACCGAGAAGACAGGATTTTGACGCTGCACTTATTGAAAATGGAGCGTTTTATATTACAAAAAAAGAAAGACTTTTGCAGTCACAATCACGCATATCTGGTAATATCAGCGCAGTAAAAATGTCAGAAAAAACATATTGGGAAATTGATGAACCAAGTGATTTTGAGACGGTTGAGATATTAATGCGGAAAAAAATGAATGAAAACGGTGAGGTGCAAACGAAGAGAGAATTTAAATTATTTCTTACAGATTGTGATGGCTGTTTAACTGATGGTGGAATGTTTTTTACAAATAGTGGTGATGAGTTTAAAAAATTTAACGCAAAAGATGGTCAGGGATTTCAATTGTTAAAAGAAGCTGGTATTAAAACGGGAATTATAACAGGAGAATATGGAGAATTAATACGCTCTCGTGCTGATAAACTGAAAGTTGATTATGTAAAAATGGGGGTGAAAAACAAAAGATTAGCAATCGAAGATATTTGTAAAGAACTGGAGATAGGATTGAAACAAGTGATTTATATTGGAGATGATATAAATGATCTAGAGACCATGAAAGTTGTTGGATATAGTTGTAGTGTTTCAGATGCAATTATGCAGATTAAAAGCATTGCAAATTATATATCCCCTCGTGTTGGCGGAGATGGGGCTGTAAGAGATTGTATTGATTATTTATTTGATCAACATATTTTATAGCATTATTTTAAATAGTAGTAGAGAAAATATGGATAAATATATAAGAAACAAAACAATAGAAAGATACATAGATTCGTTTATTTTGCATGAAATGAAAGAAAATGGTTTTAACCGGTATGATATAATTGTGCGTTTACTTGCTGTTGAGGAATATTATAAAAAAAACAATTATGGTTTTCTAATGTATGAACAAATGCAAGAGATTCGATTTAAACAAAAGCCATATATAAGAGAGGCTCTTGAGAAAAGAGGAAAACTAAGATTCTGTGAGTTAATTGATAGCATAGAAAAGAACGGCTATAACGATAACGATAACCCAATATTGTTAAATGACTGCGCACATTTAATTAATGGAGCACATCGGTTAGCTTTGGGTTTTTTTTATAAAATTGATTTTTTGACATGCCGATATTCGAATTTAGAGCAAGGATATCATGATCATATCCAATATGGTTTAACGTGGTTCGAAGAGAACTTTGAACAAAGTCAATGTTTAATTATTGAACGAAGAATGAAACAGCTTCTTGATGAGAGAGGAATGCTGGCATATTCCATTGTATGGCCTGTAGCTTATCCTTATATTGACAGTATAGAAAAAGAAATATCTCAATATTTTGAGATCATATCTTATTTGAATTTAAACTTTATAGATAGAGAAACACTAATTAGCTTTATTGAATTGGTATATTCTAGAGATCCTTATCGTGCAGAAAGGGCAAGTGAAAAAATAGTTAATTTGGGTCCTAATATGCCAATGAATATACGTATTTTTCAAATGAAGTTTTCTATTGTAGATACACCTATAGAGGAGAAAATTTGCCAGGGAAGAGATGTTCGTTTTATACCAATTGAATATTTACAAAACGCTAAAGGAAAAATTCGTGAACTAATAAAAAAAGATATAAAAGAATATGTTTTTGATAATGCATTTCATTGTGGGCAGACAATTAGTGAAAATATATTCTTACAAGAGTTATATGAAAATATTAAATAGAAAGGATTAATATGGTGAAAGGTAAGAAGCATACGTCAATATTATTAACGTGTGGCCCAAGGCTATGCGAAATGAAAGATTTTTATAAATATTGTAAGATGGGCATATGTGAATATAGAATTCATTTGGGAAAAACCGATCGCGATAATTTGAAGATTGTAGAAAATCTGATGGAAACACAGATGCAGCTAGAGTCTAAAATTGATATTTACATTGATATTCCAACAACGAGACCGAGACTAGGAAAGAATTTGACAGGTGCTAATAATACTGTTGTATGTAAAGGTGAACGTTTTAATATTGTGTTTAGAAATGACGCTAACTGGAAAAACAATTTAAATACGTTTGAAAATAATATATGCATTTTGCATTTTGAAAAGCACAGAAAATTTATAAAAAAGGGAAGTAAAATTCTATTAAAAGATGGTAGTTATACGGGATTAGTAACAAACATAAATGAATTTGGTATTGAGATTATGTGTACAAGTGATGTGAAACTATATGAGTCTGAATCAGTAATGTTTCCGGAAGCACAGTTGGAATTTGATATGTTTGATGATAAAACAATAGAATTTTTGTCAGAGATAAAAAAACGTAATATTAAAGTAAATAAATTTATTATTTCGTTTTGCCATAATAAAGAGACAATCATTAGCTTGAGAAAATCTTTAAGTCGATTTTTAGGATATAACGTATCTATAATGGCAAAAATAGAAGATATGCAAGGAGTTTTAAATGTAAATGAAATAGGGGAAGAAGCAGATGCAATTATGATTGGAAGAGGAGATTTAGGGCCATTAGTGGGGTTCGAAAATTTACCTCGAATACAAGAAAAACTTATAATTCGGGCGAAAAATATAGGTAAAAAGGTGTATGTTGCAACTCAATTTCTGGAAGAGCTTGCACAGAAAAATCATATATGTTCCCCAGAACTAAATGATATTTATTTGGCATTGTGTCAAAATGCAGATGGGATAATGCTTTCTGGAGAAGCTGGAGGAAGTCCAAATTCTTCTATATGCATAAATGTGTTATATGAAATGATTAATTTTTATGAAAGGATGGAGAAAAATATGAAAAAAGCAATCAAACGTACTCAGATTTTAGCAACAATGGGGCCAACATTACAAAGTGTTGAGGATGTGGTTAGAATGATAGGACTTGGAGTTTGTCAATTTCGTATCCATATGGGATTGAGAACTCGTGATTTTTGTGGTTATTATCGAAATGCTATGAGAGCTTCAGAACAATTAAATCAAGAGATAAACATTTTATTAGATTTGCCTTCCACACGTCCTAGAGTTGTTAATATGGAAGAGTATACATTTAAATCTGGTGAGTTTGCATATATAGTTGATGTGGCATCACCTATATATGCTGATGAGAACAATTATAAAAATATTCCGTTACCTAATTTTGTCAGCCTAATTTGTTATATTAATATAGGTGAGCATATTATGTTTCGAGATGGACATGTAGTTTTTGAAGTGAAAAAAAAGTTTAAAAATAAATTGCTGGTTCAATGTATCAAATCAGATTTATGTATTAAAACTGGAGCTTCAAGTTGTTTTTCAGAGAGCGAGGTTATTTTTCAACCAATTGATCAGATTGATATTTCATATTTAAAACAAATGAGAGATGAGGGATTGTGTCCTGATAGGGTAGCTATTTCATTTGCATCTACGGTTGAACAAGTTAATAGAATACGAGATGTAGTGGATGAAATATGGCCTGGTAATAAAATTGAATTAATTTGCAAAATAGAAAGTAAGCTAGGTTTAAAGAACATAGATGCTTTGCTAAATTGTTCGGATGGAATTATGGTTGCACGTGGGGATTTACTTCTTTGTATAAATGCTTTTGAGATGCCACAAATACAGATGAAGCTTGCTGATAAATGTATTAAAGAAGGAAAGGTGTTAATAATAGCAACCGAGTTTTTTGAGAGATATGCGGAGAGCGGAATTGTGAATCGTGCGGAATTATCAGATGTTGCATTGGCAGTAAGACAAGGAGCAGATTCAATTATGTTAGCAAGAGAAACGGGAAATAGTGATTATTGTTATGATTGTGTTGAATTAATTAATGCTATTATAAATAAAGAGATAGAAGGGTGTGAAAAAAATGTGTACGGTAGAAAATAGTATGTTTAATGTTTTATTAGTAGCACCTAATTTTATTGAGAAATGGAATAAGTTAGAGTTAGCATGTAAAGAAAATTTGTCGATTAATGCATTAGCAGCATATCTATTGGGAAGAGGCTATAATGTAGTAACAATAAATGCACAATTTGAAAACTGGGATAATGAACGTGTACTAGAAGAAGTAAAGGACGTAGAATTCGATTTTATTGGAGTATCATGCTCGCCACAAAAATTGTATTTATCGAGTAAGGATTTTATTAAAAAAGCACGCAAAAGATATCCAACCTCTTGTATTACAATTGGAGGTGTTTTTCCAAGCTTGAGCTATGAGGATATTTTAAATGATTTGCCAGAAGTGGATTTTGTTTCGACCGGAGAAGGAGAGCTTGCCTTGGAACTTATTTGTCATTATCTTCAGTGCAAAATAGATAATCTAATGCAAATTCCAGGACTCGCTTATCGTAGTAACGGAAAGATAAATATTAATCCATCAAAGCGAATAGAAAATTTGGATAGTTTGCCTTTCCCAATTAGGGATGTGAGAACATTTAGTAATGTGAAGGGAGTGTATGCTAATGTTATAGCAGGGCGAGGATGTTATGGAAATTGTAGTTTTTGTTCAATACATAGTGCGTATGAGTATCGTCAGCGGATTTGCAGATCTCCTAAAAATGTAGTGGATGAAATTGAAGATTTAATCCAGAAGTACGGTGTAGAATTTATTCAATTTCATGATGATATATTTTATGATTATACACCTAAGAGTCAACAATGGTTGAAGGAATTTATTCAAGAGGTTAAAGAAAGGTCATTAGACTTTCGTTTCAGGATTTATTTAAGACCGAATGATGTGCGAAAAAAGGAATTATTAGAGTTAAAAGAGATAGGATTGGATACAGTATTTATTGGCATAGAATCTGGTGTACAGAGAATACTTAATGAAATGCGAAAAGGCATAACTGTTGCACAGGCAGAAGAGGCAATGAAAATTTTAAGAGAAGTCGATATAGAGGTTTGTATGGGCTTCATCACAATTGTGCCTACAATGACATTTGAAGAACTTAAGAAAAATTATGCTTTTTTATATAGAATAGGTTCGGATAATGATGCCAATTTTCATAATAGATTAAACATATATAATGGATGCTATTATGAAAATAATTTAAGAGATTATAATCTTTTGATAAAAAAAACTAATTTTTGGGATATACATACGTATCATTTCCTAGATATTAGGGTTGAAAAATATCATGACTATTTACAGTTTATTAAGATGTATGGAAAAAAGTTCAAACATATGGCTAATAATATAGTTGTCTCTTATGGTCAAAAATATAGCAAACTTGTCAACCAGGTAGTTGTATCAGTCTGGACAGAAGTAACCATTCAATTGTTAGAATTTGTTGAAACAGTTGATGTGAAGGATACGGTATCAGAAAATAAAATAGAATTTATTGAAGATATATTTGATAAAAATATTATAAAATTAATAGAGTTAGAAAAGCAGATAGCTTTAGAGTGTGGTTGAAATTATGAAAAATAGTGAACTTGAAAAATTTTTGTTTTTTGAATCGAAAGAATGTTTTGATTACAAAATTGATAATGTTCTTGTCTGGAAATACTTGCGAGAAGATGTATATGACCAATATATTCATAAGGTTTATAATACAGCGGATCGAGTGACGGGATTTAGCAAATTCAAGTTTGGTTTGTTTTTTTTAAAAGAACTATACAAAATATTTGATGATAATGATAGGGTTAGTCCAAAGGATATTGTTTTTTTGACTTTTCCACGTAAAACGTTAATAAATGGTCAGTATTGTTGCACACAATTAGAACCACTAATTAATCAAGTTAAAGATAGATGTTGGATTTTGGAAAATCCATTTTGGCTTGAGGATAAATCATATAGGGTGAGTCATTTTAGTGAAAAGCAAAAAAACATGACCTATACAGATAATATAGAAATTTTGCATAGGCTGAGAATGCCATTTTTAATTCTGTTTAAAAGAAGAAAATTTCGAAAAAAATATTATGAGAAGTTAGCTTCTTTTTGCCATGATATAAATAGAAATCTTGGAATAGACATTAATGTGGACGACATCTTTCAGAAGGTATTTTGGTATGTATGTTTTGAAAAATATGCCTTTATGTTTTATCAGAAAATTTTAAAACGTTTAGACCCTAAATGTATAGTTGAAGTGTATACACCAAACCATCAAATTGCACTTTTGAATACGGTCGCTCATGAACTTAAAATTCCAATAATAGATGTTCAACATGGAGCAATTGGAGAATATGAACCGATTATGTATTCTTATTATCAAAAGAGACCATATGCTCATTTAAGTAATTATATTTTTGTGTTTGGAGAGTATTGGAGAACAAAAAAGAATTTTCATGTTTTTGATGAACAGATTATGCCGGTTGGAGTACCTTTTTTAGAAGAATATGCCAAAAATTGTTTGAAATGTAATAAGGAAAAAAATACAATAGTGCTTATTTCACAAGCACGTTATAGTTCTTTGTTTTACAATTTGGCAGCAGCACTTCAGGGGAATTCTGAAATATCATCAAAGAATAAAATATTACTTAAATTACATCCATATGAGTATAGTCTATATAAACAAGGTTATTACAAAAATCTTGAGAAACAAGGTGTGTGGGTTTGTGCAGGTCTAGAAAAACATTTATACTCATATTTTGAAAGTGCCTTTTGTGTAATCGGAAAAACTTCTACTCCTCTTTAGGAAGCATTGGCTTTTGGAATTCCAATTTATATACATAATTATAAATATGGGATAGAAAACTTAGTAGCATTAAGTAAAACAATTCCGCTTATTCATATATTTGATAATGAGGAAAAGTTGATAGACGAAATTATGGTATCAGATAATAATAGTGTGGAGAGAAAAAATATTAATTATTTGTTTGCGGAAGGTTCGATGCAGAAAACATTAGAGGCCCTTGGTAGGATATGTGATGTGAAAATTCCTTGAAATATGGTAGATGTATAATTTTTCGCTAATATAGAAAAGCGTAAAGTGCGTTTTATTTAGTATTTCAGTAAGGGATATGCTCGAATTTATAGTTTAGGTACATTTACTGAGATATGTCGGGGTGATATGCTGAATAATCTGTGCCTCAATGAGCCACCTGCCGCACGAGAATATTCAATATGCTTTGAAACTTAGATAGATTTTTGATTATATGAGGGTACCATTACCTGAAGACATCTTGACGTTAGATGTTGAGGAGAAATTCATATCTGGTGTGATGCTAAACTGAGAGCAGTAGGAATCAAGAGAGCAAAGATTCCGATGGAAGTACAGAGCACAGCGTCAGAAGCAAAGAAGAAGCCACATCCGCTCGTACGGAAAACCGTATGCTTCTGGATGATTATGAAACCAGAAATAACTGTCTTCAGGAAGCGATGCCTCTGATTGAAGAATTAGTGGTAAAGATTTCAATGATAGGAAAGCTGTTGGAAATCAAGGAAGTGGGCAGCAAAACAGTATCCGGCTTTCTAGCTGAAGTGAGAGATATCAGTCGCTTCAGCAATAAGAAAGAACTGTAGAAGCTTGCGGGATTTGCGCTGGTTGAAAATAGTTTCGGAAATCATAAGGTTTTCAACAAAAAACACTTGATCATATGAGGAGGGTACAGGTGATGCAATTTGGGACGATGAAAGTGGATCAGTATTTGGATAGATATGTTAATGAAATTATGAAGTTGGAGCACAAAGAGATTACTTATGCAGAAATAGGATTAGATAGACTTTACATTAATAAGTTTGCAAAAAATCAAAGTCGGTTTGAAGAAATTAAATCAAAAATTAATTTGCAGAATAATATGTTTAGAATAATGAAAGAAGAACTATTGAAGCTGGGGGATCAATTTAAAGAGGTGGGTATTCCTATGGTTGTTCTGAAAGGTGTTCCATTGGCAATGGAATTATATAATGAAAACCCAGGTGTAAGAAAATCTAATGATATTGATCTTCTTTTTTCGCCATTTTTTATTGAACAAGCACTGGATATTTTGGGAGAAAACGATTATTTTGTTGCAGATACAGAAATGCGAGTATCGCGAGAGTTAGTTTCATTGTATGCAGATAAAATGAAAGTTTCTATACATTATCCTGTTTTCAAAAAAAAAATAGTAATCGATGGATGTGAAAAGCTGATTAGCATGGATTGTCATACACGAATATTTCATTTGGCGGAAGATAAAAGTGAATTAACTGTTGAGATGATAAAACGAGCTACTGAATTTTATATAGATGATAGAACACTCTATATTTTGGAAATTCATGATCGTATTTTGCTTTTAGTTGTGGCGGATTCGCTATAATAACATATGGAA
>OGEQ01002190.1_pt1 | contig 13760 bp, 15 predicted proteins | sample 1570731 | NCBI WGS metagenome assembly OGEQ01 (sample SAMEA2582132, study PRJEB24529) | metagenome | biome: Human gut stool | place: China | collected 2011
AAGTTTCGAAGAAACTTCTAAGTGACTACGAAGTAGTCATATTATATCATATTTTCTGCGTTGTTCTTCAACGCATACGAAGTTTCGAAGAAACTTCTAAGTGACTACGAAGTAGTCATATTATATCGTAAACAGGGAAAGGGCAGGCACAGCATCAGATTTATTATCTAGATGAATGAAGCTTGCCTTTTTACTACATTTGCTAAGAAATGAGGTTATACATATATGAGAGAATTATATCTTGAATGTTATTCAGGAATAAGCGGAGATATGTCTGTTGCGGCTCTTCTTGATGCCGGAGCGGATAAAGAATATTTGTTAAAAACACTTGCAACTATGCCTCTGACAGGTTATGAGGTTAAGATAACAAGAGTTAAAAAGAATGGCATAGATTCGTGCGATTTTAATGTAGTGCTGGACAGCGGACACGAAAACCATGACCACGATATGGAATATCTGTATGGACATCTTAATGGCGAAGGGCATACGCACAATTTTGAAAATGTACATTCGCATACTCATTCAGCGCATCACAGTCACAGGGGTCTGAAAGAAATATATTCTATTATAGAGCAGACACGGCTTACTGAGAATGCAGAAAAGCTTGCTAAGAAAATATTCAGAATATTAGCAGAAGCAGAAGCCAAGGCACACGCTACAGATATTGAAAATGTTCATTTTCACGAGGTTGGGGCAGTAGACTCGATTGTGGATATAGTGGCATTTGCTGTATGCTTCGATAACCTGCATATAGACAGGGTGTATGTTCCAGGTATCAGCGAGGGAACTGGAACAATAAGGTGCCAGCACGGAATAATTCCAGTACCAGTGCCAGCGGTTCTTAATATAACATCAGCTTATAATATAGAATTAAGCAATGCCAATATTAAAGGCGAACTTGTAACGCCAACGGGAGCAGCGATTGTAGCGGCTGTAAGAACAGATACAGCACTTCCGCAGCATTTTACAATAAAGAAGACAGGATATGGTGCAGGCAAGAGAGAGTATGAGCTTCCGGGAGTATTAAGGGCAATGCTTATTGAGAGTAATAGTGAAAGCTTAGACGAAAATGCTGACTTAATATATAAGCTGGAAACGGATATTGATGACTGTTCGTCAGAGATATTAGGATACACTATGGAGCGCCTGTATAAGGCGGGTGCAAGAGAAGTGCATTTTCTTCCTATATATATGAAAAAGAACAGACCTGCATATGAGCTTGTTGTAATATGCTGCAAGGAAGATATTACGACTATGGAAAATATCATATTTGAGGAAACAACGACAATAGGAATAAGACGTTGTGCAATGAAGAGAACAATTCTTCCAAGAAAAATTGAAAAAGTCAGTATACCATATGGTGAAATTGACGTAAAGGTGTGTACGCTTCCTAATGGCAAAGTTAAGAGATATCCTGAATATGAAACTATTAAGAGCATATGTGAGGCAGAAAATGTGCCATTGAGGGATATAATTGGGAATATAGGAGAATAAAAAATAATTAAAGACTGTTACACGAAATTATATGCTGGCATTATATAGGACATAGAAATATAAAAGTCCTGAGTAATGTCAGCATATTAAAATATAAGTTTCGTGTGACAATCTTATATTATAAACCTGGAAAAGCATTTCGATATTATACATTTGCAGAGGCAGAGTTATGGTTAATATATTTTATTGATATGGGAAAATGATATAGCCGTCACCTGTATTTTTATAGTTGTACTATATCACTAAGCATTACAGAAAAATTAATTAACACGGTTGCCATCAGTACCAATAGTTACAACTCTTACAGGAATTGTCTTGCCGCTGTCAGCTACAGCCTTTTCAACTGCATACTGCAATCCACCACAGCAAGGTACAGTCATACGTGTTACAGTTATGCTCTTTATGTTATTATTCTTGAATATCTCGGTTAATTTCTCAGAATAGTCAATCATATCAAGCTTTGGACATCCGATAAGTGTTATGTGGTTACGCATAAAATCGTGGTGGAATGTACTGTAGGCATAAGCTGTACAATCTGCTGCAATAAGAAGGTCAGCTCCATTAAAGCATGGTGCAAAAGGAGATACAAGCTTAATCTGTACAGGCCAGTTGTTAATCTGGTTTCCACTTGACGCTTTGTTAGCAAGTACTTCAGCTTCATTATATTCAGGAGCTTCACGCTCAATAAAACGAATTGCATTCATAGGGCAGGCTGGCAGACAGTCGCCAAAACCGTCACAATAATCATCTCTTAAAAGCTTAGCCTTTCCGTCAACAATTCCAATAGCTCCCTCGTGACAGGCGTGTGCACATAAGCCACAGCCGTTGCAGAGTTCTTCATTAATTTCTATAATCTTTCTTATCATAATCAAATAAATCCTCCTATTTATAGTAGTATTTTTATTTAATAGAAAATTCTGATAAAAATTCCTGTTAAATAAAAAGCCATCCGGGCAGATTCACCATACGGCGGTAATGTAGATGCCACTAAAGTGTTCCGCCATAGGTGGAGAATCCTGTGAAACAGGATTCTATCCTGTAGACCCGCTAAAAGGTCTTAATAAGTATATGTTGTGGTTATTTTCAGCCATATTTTCATAGCTGGCTGATTAGTTTGAATTATATCTTAACTACCTGGTAAGTATAATATTAAATATTAATAAAGTATGTTGTAAATACAACAAAAATAAGATTATAATGTAATGAGTACAAAAGAAAAGGAAGCGGCTGCGAATAGACACCGTAGATTTTATAGATTATTTTATGAATAATATAGAGAAGAATAGGATTGAAGAATATGGGCAGAATATTATATGACATTTCACAGGATTATATGGGAGTTATACAAAAGAGCAGGCTGTTTAGCGGTATAGAACCAGACGAGGCTAATGGAATGAGCAAATGCCTTGAGATAACATTTCGCGAGTATGACAAAGAAGAAGTTATATTTAATGAAGGCGATAAAATATCCAAAATAGGTATGGTGATTCAGGGCAATGTGAGCATAGAAAAGGCTGATTACTGGGGCAACAGGCATATTATGACATATGTGTCAACGGGTGAAATATTCGGAGAGGCGTATGCGTGCAGTAACGATAAGACATCCAATGTAGAGGTTGTTGCGGCAGATAAATGTATAGTTGCATTTCTTGACACATACAAGGTTATGACGGTATGCAGTTCATCGTGCCAGTTCCACAGTAAGCTTATTCATAATCTTATATATATGCTTGCTGAAAGGTGTGTGGTTATGAACGAGAAGATTACACATTTATCCAAACGAAGCACTAAGGAGAAAGTATTGTCATATTTATCAGCAAGAGCCGCCAAATATGGGAGTGATGAGTTCGATATACCATTTAACAGGCAGCAGTTGGCTGATTATCTTTCAGTTGACAGGAGTGCAATGTCAGCAGAATTAAGCCGTATGAAGAAAAATGGAGAAATTGATTTTAGGAAAAATCATTTTATTATAAAATGTCGTGATAAACAATAATCTGCCGCTGTAAAGACACATAATCTGGCAGAAAATGTTAAATTCAGCCGTCATTGTATAAAACTAAAAACAACTAAAAAATGTATTGAAATTAATTGACAGGGGTGTTAATATACCCTTGCGAGAGATAGTTAAGAAATTAACATTTCGCTTTATATTTTTTTGAGAGTTTTGTATACAATATACAAACTATTATACAAATTAACAGTTATTTTATTAAGGAGGAACCAATAATGGTAAATTTTGATCAGTGGAATGGTTTCAAAGGTAGACTTTGGAAAGAAGAGATCAATGTAAGAGATTTCGTTCAGAACAATTACAAGCCATATGATGGAGATGAAAGTTTCCTTGAAGGACCTACAGAAGCTACTAACAAGCTTTGGGGAAGACTTCAGGAGTTACAGAAGGAAGAAAGAGCTAAGGGCGGCGTACTTGATATGGAAACAAAAGTTGTTGCTGGTCTTACAGCTTATGGTCCTGGATATATAGATGAATCTATGAAGGAGCTTGAAAAGGTAGTTGGTCTTCAGACAGATAAGCCACTTAAGAGAGCATTTATGCCTTATGGTGGTATTAAGATGGCAGAAGAAGCTTGCAAGAACTACGGCTATGAACCAGATCCAGAACTTCACAAGATCTTCACAGAATATCATAAGACACATAATCAGGGTGTTTTCGATGCTTATACACCAGAGATTAGAAAGGCTCGTCACAGCCATATCATCACAGGTCTTCCAGATACTTATGGACGTGGACGTATCGTAGGTGACTACAGAAGAGTTGCTCTTTATGGTATCGACTTCCTTATGGAAGAAAAGAAGAAGGATCACGCTAACTGTGGTTGTGGAACAATGACAGATGACATTATCCGTTTAAGAGAAGAAATATCTGATCAGTACAAGGCACTTGCAGGTATGAAGAAGATGGCTGAAAGCTATGGTTATGATATCAGCAAGCCAGCTACTAATGCTAAGGAAGCTGTTCAGTGGTTATACTTTGGATATCTTGCAGCTATCAAGACACAGAACGGTGCTGCTATGTCTGTAGGTCGTGTATCTACATTCCTTGATATCTATATTCAGAGAGATCTTGAAGCTGGTACTCTTACAGAGAAGGAAGCTCAGGAGCTTATTGATCATTTCGTTATGAAGTGTAGAATGGTTAAGTTCGCAAGAATTACATCATACAACGAATTATTCTCAGGAGATCCTACATGGGCTACTCTTGAAGTAGGTGGTACAGGTATCGATGGACGTTCAATGGTAACAAAGAATGACTTCAGATTCCTTCACACACTTGAAAATATGGGACCTTCACCAGAACCAAACCTTACAGTACTTTATTCTTCAAGACTTCCAGAAAACTTCAAGAAGTATGCTGCTAAGATTTCTGTTGATACATCTTCAATCCAGTATGAGAACGATGATGTTATGAAGGTAACATGGGGCGATGATTATTCAATCTGCTGCTGTGTATCTGCTACACAGACAGGTAAGGAAATGCAGTTCTTCGGAGCTAGAGCAAACCTTGCTAAGTGCTTACTTTACGCTATCAATGGTGGTGTAGATGTTAAGAACAGAGAACAGGTTGGTCCTGCTTATAAGCCAGTTACTTCAGAATATCTTGATTATGATGAAGTTGTTGATAAGTTCGATGCTATGATGGATTGGTTAGCTGACCTTTATGTTAATACACTTAACCTTATCCAGTATATGCATGATAAGTATTACTATGAAGCTGCTGAGATGGCTCTTATTGATACAGATGTTAAGAGAACATTTGCTACTGGTATCGCTGGATTCTCACACGTTGTAGATTCACTTTCAGCTATTAAGTATGCAAAGGTTAAGACAGTACGTGATGAGACAGGTATCGTTGTAGATTACGAAATCGAAGGCGACTTCCCTAAGTATGGTAACGATGATGACAGAGCTGATGATATCGCTGTATGGTTACTTAAGACATTCCTTGAGAAGATTAAGAAGAGACATACTTACAGAAATTCAGAGCCAACAACATCTATCCTTACAATTACTTCTAACGTAGTATATGGTAAGTACACAGGTGCTATGCCTGATGGACGTAAGGCTGGTACTCCACTTGCTCCTGGTGCTAACCCAAGTTATGGTGCAGAGCAGAATGGTCTTCTTGCTTCACTTAACTCACTTACAAAGCTTCCTTACGAGTGGGCATTAGATGGTATTTCTAATACACAGACAATGAACCCAGACGCTTTAGGACATAACGAAGAAGAAAGAATTAACAACCTTGTTAATGTTATGGATGGATACTTCGATCAGGGCGCTCATCACCTCAATGTTAACGTATTCGGTAAGGATAAGTTACTTGATGCTATGGAACACCCAGAAAAGCCAGAATATGCTAACTTCACAATCCGTGTATCTGGTTACGCTGTTAAGTTCATCGACCTTACAAAGGAACAGCAGATGGATGTTATTTCAAGAACATTCCATGACAGAATGTAATCAGTATGCTTGAAAACGCCAGAAATACAGTGTTTATGCGACTTTGAGATAATATCAAATTATCGTAACTTATCATAAAATGGTGTAAAATCTTATATGATTGGTGTAGTAAATGGTGTAAAATTGGTGTAGTAGATCAGAAACAAAAGCATAGATATAATTAAATATTAAGACATATAAATAAGTCCATATGCTTGCATTATTGCAGGTATGTGGGCTTATTTTAGTGCCTTAAAATACATAGCTGATAAAATCCTCACATAATACATTTAAAGCTGTATTTACTCCATATAAGCGATTTTAAACCTATATATAGCACGTAATAAGAAATGATTATTTCATTAGGACATAAGAACACAGAAAGGAATTAAGACAATGAATCAGAAAGTTATTAAGCCGGGAATTGTAAGAAGAATGGTAGAAAGAATTGAAAGCAGCGGTCAGAGTGTATCACCAGAGATGGCAGATATGTGTATTACAGCATTTTTAGATACTGTAGCAGATATTTTATCTGAAGGTGATACAGCTATACTTAGAGGTTATATGACCATATATCCTAAGTATTGTAAGAGCAAGGAAGTAAAGAATGTTATGGATAAGTCAAGAGTAACTATTCCAGCACATTACAAAGCAGGTATTAAAACAGGTAAGAAATTAAATGAAGCTTGCCAGAATCTAATAGAACAGGAGGTGAAAGATGGAGAAGATTAACAGGCACGATATGGTAAAGAAGATAGTTGATAATGTGTTAGAGGCATTATTTGATACTGTTATGGAAGAACTTGAAAATGGTAATATGATTAATTTTCAGAATTATTTTTCAATAAAGCCAGAGTTACGAAAGCCTAAGAATGCAAGAAATGTTGTTACTGGTGAAGATATGATTATACCAGAGAGGTATCAGTTTAAGGTTAAGGGTGGGTTGTTATTAAAACAAGCTTGTGATTATTTTAATGACAAGAGTAAGAGTGATAATGATAATGATATATAATCGGCAGACATACACCGATTCAAAACAAATGTATGGATATTTCCCAACAGGCAGGAAGTAAAAGAAAGTCTGTATCAGAGTTCAGGAATATCTTGTGAGGTTATTTGAACCTATCATTAGTGCTATTCAGCATATTTTCCAATATGAAAATAGAATATTATAGGTCTGCTGCCAAATAGCAGTTTATTAAGGCGCGTTTTGATTAGGTGCTTTCTTGACCTCTGATTTATCAAAAAGGAGAAAAAGGAATTATGGCTTATATAAAGGTCAAAGATAGAAGAAGATTTGAACGAAAAGAGTTCAGAGATTACATAAAATTATCAGATGATAAGGTGCTTGATACAAAAAAGAATAATATAGATTTGCTTGGCGATGATGAAATATTCGTGCAGTTGGAAGATACAGAACATTACTGGATTTCAAATTATGGCAGACTTACGAACAATATGAGGAAAGATAAAACATTCTTCTTTCATAAAATGGATAGTGGTAATCCAGAAAGAAGTGTTCATTGGACGATTGTAACATATGATATTGATGGAACAGCAATACATGAAGAAACAAAACCGGAGATACTTGTAGCAAAATATTTCTTAATTAAGTCGGCAGGATGTAGTAAAATATGGCACATAGACGAGAATATGAATAACAACTATTATAAGAATCTGATTTATGTATCTGCGGAAGAGTATGAGTTGTTGAGAAAGCACGTTAAAACAGTTGCGGAGCTTGGAAGAGAACAGGAATATTACGATTACAATACTGTCAAGGGTAATCCAGCTTATTCTATATGGACTGGTATTTATGCAAGGTGTCATGGTGATAGTTCGTTGTATGTGAATCAATGCTACGATGATGCTTATATGTGTGACGAGTGGAAGAATAGCAGAGATGCTTTTGCTGAATGGTATTCTGCTAATTATTATGAGTGTGGTGGTGAACGCATGGCAGTTGATAAGGACTTATTATGTCGAGGTAATAAAGAGTATTCACCAGATAAGTGTTGCATATTACCTGAGACTATAAATTTTGCCTTGGCAAGTGCTACAAAGAGAAGAAGCCGTTATAAATCAGCAAAGGTTTATGCTATCGGTGTTGATTATGATAAAGCAAGAGATAAATTCTTAGCAAGAATAACACCATTCGGACACGATAAACAAGTTAAGCTGCATTACTGGAATACAGAGGAAGAAGCATTTCAAGAATATAAGCTATTCAAGGAATCTGATATTAGAACATTAGCATTGAGATATAGAGATAAGATACCAGACAGACTATTTGATGCATTGATTAAATATGAGGTGCGTCCTTATAGTCCGTATGAGGATTTACGTTTCCAAAGAGGGAAACGTTATAAAACTGAATTAAACCAATAGTTTAATGACAGATAATGCTTATAGGCATAAAATTAAATATAATTTAGAGGTACTATCAGAATAAAACTACTGGAAGAAACATTGAAATAATGCTAAAATATGCTTGTGTATCGGGATGGAAGATGTATAAGGAGGAGCAATGTGAAGCCTATATATTTATCAATCCAACAAGAAGCAACAGGAAACAGAATCAGAGAACTTTTATTGAATAATGGATATACAGTAAAAGATATTCAAGAAGTTATGGGATTTGAAAATCCACAGGCAGTCTATAAATGGCTTTCTGGTAAATCATTACCGAACTTGGATAATCTGCTGATTCTAAGCAAAGTGTTACATACCAGTATAGAAGATATCCTCGTCATTGACGGGGATATTACTATTTTGAGGGAAGGTGATACACAATGGATAATGTATGGAATAAAACAGATTTTTGGTACGAAAGAAAAAGACCATGGAAGATACCTGGTCTGGTGTTGCGGAATATAAAATACAGCTTTCAGAGAGTGACAAAAGGCTATTGTGATAAGGATTTATGGAATATTGATTATTGGTTTATGAATCTTATGCCAGATATGCTGCAACAATTCAAAGATACAAAACATGGAAGTCCAAGTTGTTTGGGGACAGAGTACATGGACGAACATGGGATTTCTTGCAATGATGAATGTCATGCAGAGTGGGATAAGATTCTGGATGATATGATATTCTTGTTTAGAGAAATGAATGAAGAAACGTGCCAGAAGAAAAATCTATATCAGAAAGAGCATGATGATGTATTACAAGAGTTTGAAGCAAAATATGGAATCTTTGGAGAAAAACTAGAAGAAGGAAAGAAAAACAAACTTGGTAGAGTTTTGCATTTTCCTAGTGAAATACCAGAGTATAAGGATATTGAGGAAAAATATTGTGCGGAAGAAAAAGCATTGAAACAGTACAGGGAAGATTGCAAAAATGAGGCATTGGAATTATTTTCTAAATGGTTCTATTCGTTGTGGGATTAGAGATTGTGGCATATTGGATATTAGATTATCTGATATGTCCTATTTTTTTTACGATTTTTGAGTTTAGTATGATATAATTATTACAAGTAGAAGTAATGAGAACACTTAATAATGGAGGATGTACTTATGTATGATGGTGGTAATCATTTTCCACATGATGGCAAGCAAGGAAGATGTGGCTGCGGTGAAGGATATAGTTGGAATGATAATAATTATGGTCGGCATAGTGGCGGTTCATCTGGTGGTGGCGGTAATGGTATAAAAATATTTTTGATTGCAGTTGTCGTGTGCAGCATTATTGGTGCATTTAATGAATTGCTTGGGGCGTTGATACTTATAATTGTTGGCTTCTTTTTGATTATGAGTAGATGAAATTAAGATTGTTGATTATTGATGGAGATATAATATATGATAGTATATGATAAACTAGGTGACTACTTAAAGTCAAAAAATATGAAATATATAGATTTGCAAAGAGAACTTTCATTAAGTCCTTCTATGACTGCAAAATTTACAAAAAACAGAACTATATCAACAGATACTCTAAATAAAGTCTGCGAATATCTCCATGTCCAACCAAGCGAAATTATGGAATGGATACCAGATGCAGAGTATAACGAAAAATATGCTGAAAAGGCAAAAATTGAGGCTCAAATAGCAGAACTTCAGGCGAAATTAAAAAATATGTAGTGGAGTTGGATATGTATTTAAGTAATATTTTTATAATACTCCGGTATATGTTAGGTACTTAAATTATTGTGGTTTAAATGTACTCCTTCCCATATGCGTTATCGTATACTATATCGTTTGTTAAAGATGTAAATGATATAATCTCATAAAATAGGGCATTGTGACTATATATGATAGAGATAAGTGTGTGTAATGAAGCGATATTTGTAAGATAAGGGAGTATCGAGATATGTTATCAGTATCATATGATATATGAATGGGGATGCTGCTTTATAGAATTATATGATAAATGCCATTATTGCTAGGTAAATAGTGGCATTTTTGAGGATTTATAGGAATAAAATGTTATCGTGTATAAACATAGTTTGATTATCAAACTGATATATATTTTTTATCTGCTGCCATATTTTCCACCTAGTTTATCAGTTATTCCAGATATATCAGTTATAAATTTTCCTATCAATTTCTATAACTTGAAATATATCTGATTCCATTTTATAATTTATATATGAAATGAGAGAGGAGTTATTATAAAATGAAATACTGTTTAAAATGTGGATTTATTTGGTCAGATTCGTCTATGTGTAAAGATGATGAATATTGTACAACTTGCGGAAACACACATATAGAAGATGACGAGGTAACGTCTGAACAATATGAATCGTTTTCAGAAGAACAAAAGGACGAATATGAAAAAAATATTCAGGAAATTGTAAAACAATCTCCTTATTTTAATGAAAGATTATTTAATAAATATTGCTATCCACCAGATCCCGATTACTATAGTATGTTTCGCTACGATAAATACTGTGAACTTACAGGTGAATCAAAAGCAGGACAAGCATTAACACCCGAAGAAGAAATTAAACAACAAGCAGAGTTCGAAGAACAAATGCGGCAAGCGGAAGTGCATTATTATGTTCAGACTGCTCGTGATAAGGAAATGGCAGAGCGTGATAAAAATAAACCTAAGTGTCCTATATGCGGAAGTACAAATTTGCATAAAATATCAAGCGTTGGTAAAGCTGCTAAAGTTGGATTGTTTGGTATCTTTGGTGCTGGTGATTTAGGTAAGACTTGGAAGTGTAATAATTGTGGTAGTAAGTTTTAGAATGAAATTATGAATAGAGGTAGTAGGAAGATAATATGTTTGAAGAGAGTATAGTGGATACGAGTACAATAAAAGTATTAGATGAATACATAAAATCGAAAGAACAATATTTTTATATTACAGATATATTTAATGTTGAACATAATAATAAAATATTTAATGTTAATTTTATTATTAGTAATAAAATAGAAATAGGAAAAGAGATAATTCAAACTAATATTACAATGACAGATTTTAAAAAGATTTTTGGTTCATATTTTAATTCATATAATAGAATAATAGAATATAAAAAACATAACTCTAGTAAAGATAGAAAATCCGTACCTAAGTTAAGTTTACCAGTATATGATTTTTTAGAAATGTTTTTTGAAAATTTCAATAAAAATGTTCAAGATAATTTTGAAGATGAAAAGACAATATATTTTGACAATCCCATATCTATAAATGCTCAATCTTCTAGTAATAGAACTGGATACGGTAATGAATACTATTATGATATGTTGATATATGAAGGGACAAAGTATGGTGAAACGAGTGAGTTTCCTATTGTAGGATATGAGGTTGAATATAATAAAGAGTGGACTGAGAGATTTTGCAAAAGAAATCCTTAGATAATTAAAATTTGTGCAGTAGTAAGTTTTTGCTTAGAATTTAACAAACCAGATTCAAACATTGCCTGATACTGCAATTCAGGTGTTAATTTCTGTGCAGATAATACCTGTTCAATCTGAGCATTTGACAATCCTTGTGTGCTTAATAAAAGTGCTGCTTGTTTTGGTTCGAGGTCAGAAAGAGTATTGGCATATTCCTGAATCTTAAGCGTATCAAATGCACCATAGTCAGCATTAGATATTGATTGAATTTCTTCAGTAATAGATTTTAATTTATCTGGGCTAAAATCCTTAAATGATGTCAATTGTCCAATAGATAACTTAGAGCCATCTATTCCAATTGCTGAAAGTTTTTCTATAACTTTTTCAGCGTCTTTTATTGCGGTTATAAAATCTTTGATTTTCCATTTATGAATATTGAATATAATTAATTAATTTGATATAATTTTCACAACTTATATAAGGAGTGAATTATTATGAATAAAAATTATGTTGTTGAAGGAAAATATAAAAATAGAAAAATTTTAGGTGGTTCATCGTTAGATATAGACGTTGAACTTCAGCCATTAAGTAAAACCTATATTTCTTCCTACACAGTAATTGATGAATCCAACAAAGACCAGTATTCATTCTGGAAAGGTGCTTTAGGCTTAGCACTATTTGGTGGATTAGGTGCAATCGCAGGAGTCAATGGCAAAAAGAAAAAAGAATACCTTATTGCTATAGAGTGGAAAGACGGTGAGAAAAGTCTTATTAGTTTAGACGATGAGTATTATAAGGTTTTTGTTAAGAGTAATTTTTAGTAGAGTGGAATATATAAGATAAGCTTTAAAAATTAACCCAGTGTATAGAACAACCAACTATATGCTATTACAGAATATAACATACATATATTAGTTTTTACTACCCCGACACTCCATATTATAATATCAAATAACTACATAAACAGCATAAAATAAGAGTGTAACCACATAACGGCTACACTCTTTTATAATATAATCTATTCTGTTATATGCTATATAATTATACTTCTATAAGTCTTTTAATAAGTCTATAAGGATATTGAGGGGCATTTTCTATATATTTCTTTACACGCTCTGCAATCTCATTTATATTGTATTCTGATAAAACATACTCGGTAATTATTGATTATCACAAAACAAATGCCCTGACTTAATTCAAAACGAAACTCCTGTACGCTTTTTGTACGGTACTTAGAAAAATGTTCGTTCTGATAGGGCAGAATCTTCATGGCACAGTAACTGATGTTAATCAGATTGACAAGCATTTCAATCCCTTTGCAGCTTCGCACCATATAGTTACAAAAAGGCAGAACGTTTTCTGTTCATAGTAGCTTGTTTCAACAGTAAGTCTCTTCCCATGTTTGGCGGGACGTCCTATGCGGCCGGTATGTGCAGGAGCAGGAACATACATGACAGAATCAATCCTTGCATTGCCAATCAGATCCAGATTCTGGAAGAGTTTTGAAACATTTTCAAATTTTGTGTCAAATTTAGATACCATCGTATCATCCACGCACAGAAATACAGGCTGCGTCTGCAATGAATCCGGTATCAGCTTCAAAGTAATCCTGACAGTGGTATTCATAAATCTGGAATAATCAATCTTTGCATAGGAACATACACAATAAAATGCATTCAGTGATTTCTCCGTTATTTCGGATAAAAAATGCTGATACAGAAACCGGATGGAATGTGCAGATTCTAAGGTCAGTATGGATAATATCAGCAGAAATAAGGTATTTGCTGTCGGAACAGAAAAAGTTGTAAAGTGGTGTTATACAGGAATGAGGCAGTAATCGCAAACACAATCCACAATACAAAATGATATTCTTTTTTTCTGGATGTTTCTGTGATATACTTATACGCAGTCGTATCAGACCGGAAAGGAAATATTATGTTACAAAAATTATATGTTTTTTTCAAGAAAGAAACCGTTTTGTCAATTGCAGTGATCCTGGCGCTTCTTTCTATGTTCTGG
>OGEQ01002201.1_pt1 | contig 13690 bp, 6 predicted proteins | sample 1570731 | NCBI WGS metagenome assembly OGEQ01 (sample SAMEA2582132, study PRJEB24529) | metagenome | biome: Human gut stool | place: China | collected 2011
TATGCTTTTCCTTATCAAGCTGCACATTCATAGCCAGATTATCCAGCTTATCAATAGATGCATCCAAATGAAGTTCCATTGATACAAGCATCTTTTTCACTGCTTTCATCGGAGCAAGTACTGCCTTTGTAATGGGATGTTTCTGCTCTTTCTGAGAATAATCCACCTCCGGCTTGTCAGCAAAAGTGCGGAATGCATTGGCTACTGTCTGCCCTGCTTCACGAAATCCTTTTGCAAGAAGTGCTGTCTTTGCTATATCCTTATCTGTGGTCTTGATTGCACCTCTTACATTCTCTCGAATATCCAGAAATCTTTTCTTAATTCCTAAGAACTCAGATACCCTGTATAATGCAGCTCTTCCCTTTTCCTTTGCTTCTTCGACTATGCCCTTAGCAGTAGATTTGACCTGTTCTTTCACTTCTAATACCTGTGACTTTATCTGCTCACATCTGGTATTAAGTCGCTCCTGTGCTTCTGACAATGCCTTTTTTGCATTATTGACAAGTGTATCTTCCTGCATTTCTTTGATCTGGTTCTGCATGTTGGTGAGTTCTTCCGTCATGGAATCAATCTTTTTCTCCAGTCCGTCCACATAGCTGCATATCTCAAATACATCGTTTGCCTTCTCTTTCATGGCATTTTTCTTTAGTAATTCGAGAAGTTCCCTTATAACCTCCTCATTGGTAAGTGTTTTTCCTGCTTCCATATCCATTCTGTTTCCTCCATTCTGTAAAAGGGGCAGCCTTGGCCGCCCCTGTACTCTGATTACTGATTATCGAAAGGGCGTCGCCTCTTTGTCCTTCTCTTTATCGGGATTGCCATGATGTTTCTCTGCACTTTCTCTTGCCTTTTCGTTGCTCTTATCCTTTGCTTTCTCATATTCAGAGATAATCTCATTATAGAGTTTTTCCCTGAAATCCTTTGTAACCGGATAGCAGACATCCTGATAGATTGGCTTGCCCTGCTCGTCCACCTGCTTTGTCTTATAAGAAGGCATTGATACAAATATTTTCTCTTTGCCCTGCACGATATTGATGTTATTTACAATGAAACTGTTTTCAAAGTAAATACGGGCAAGTCCCTTGATGTTACTGCCTTCCCTCTCATAAGGTGTCACAGTTACTGAAAACTCCGGCATTTCCTGTGTACGCTCCTGCTTCTGTGTCTCCTCTTTCTCCGGTTCCTTGATTCTTGCATAGGCATCAAGAATATTGGTATAGAGTTCCTCACGAAACTCTGCTGTAATAGGATTGCACACATCCTTATAGATCACACCGTTGCTTTCATCACGCTCATTGGAGCGGTATCTTGGCATTGATACGAAAAGCTCTCCCTTGTCCTTATTCTCAAGGATTGCAATATTGGTGATCTTAAATGAATCACCGAATACCACTGTTGCAAATCCTTTGATATTGCTGCCCTCTTTTGCCCTTACTTCGTTTACCTTAATTGAATACTTCATATGCTATTCCTCGCTTTCTTTTTGTTCTTTGTTTTGCTCCGGTATGATAAACTCACACCAAAGCTGTTCTATCTGTTCACAAGACAATCTGCCATTTAACCAGTTGCCAAGTGTAACGACCATTCCGTCCTGCTCATAGTAGAGCCACTCCTGTGTTTCAATGTTCCCCTCATACACGATGGTCACATCAAAATCAGGCATAAATAATCCTTCCTCCGCATCCCATACACAGGCTATTCCCTGTCTGAGTGTCAGATTCAGGCTTTCGACATACACAGACCAGCCGCTTACGACTATCTGAAAGTCATCATCAATCTCAGCAATATCATCCTCGATGTCAATTCGCTCTTCCATTTCTGCTACTGCCTCTTCTATCTCACCTAACCGGTATCTTTTATTCATCCACACCTGCCTCCTTATATCTGCATCTGACCACAAAACGCATAGTACCCTTCTGTGAACAGGTAAAAAGAGTTAATTCCTTTTCCTCTCCCTGTGTCTTAATGCTGTTGTCATAAGGATTTACCACCTCTGTGTCTGTTACTTCATAGATATGAGTCTGTCCGTTTTTGTCGATAATTGTCACACCATCTCCTATGGAAATCTGATTTAGTGGTGTAAAAAATGTGCCATATCTGCTGCCATTGTGACCGCATAACACACAGTTGCCACTTTCTCCGATTCCTGCAGTCTCTTCTATATGACCAATCCCGGCATTAAGCACTTTACTTGTGGTTCCTTCCATTACCGGATACCTGATATCTAAGCCCGGTATCTCAATGATGCCGATAACACCGCCTTCTTTAAGAATGGCTTCATCCTCTTTACTAATGGAGGTTTGCTCTTCCTCCACATCTGTTTCTTCATCGTAATCATCCTCCAATGTCTGCTCAAATTCACTTATGAGCTGTTCTGTCTGTTTTTCTCCGGTTGCCCGCCAGAAAAAAGGGACTGCCATAATGGCAATCCCTGCTGTAATCAGTAGTCCTGCGACCACTTTTCTTATGCTCATATTATTCACTCTCCTATCGTGTTCTGCCCTCTCTGTCCGCTTGATAAGCACCTTTATCCTCTGCTACAATTGCTGCAGATTCCATTCTGTCATCAGCTTCTCTTTCTTCCTCCGGTCCGCTCAGGTCTGCATCCACAGCCTTTGCGTTCTCAAGGTCAAGCTGGGCATTCAGTTCACACTGCCTTGACAGCTTTTCTTCCAGTTCCTTGCTGTATGCAAATGGCTTGTCATACTCTGCCTTTGATGCTTCAAGGTCATTCTGGTACTGCTCAATCTTCTTTTCTAAGAAATCAATGTTCTCATGGAGTCCATTGAACAGGTTTTCCAGCTTTACCATGCTGCCGACCGGACTTGTGGAAAGTTCTGCCTTGTACTCAGTCTTTCCACGAAGCACCATATAATTGATACCAAGGAAGTTCTTTTCCACAAGCAGCTCAAATCCATGGAACTTGCCGATTGCAGTTGTCTCTCCGGTCTTACATTTGCTGATTGCTTCAAGCATCATCGTTCCTCCATCCACACGCTCTGTGTAGGTTGCTTTGCCTATGGTAATGGCAAATTCCGGATTATCAATCAGTTCTTTATCCCTTGCCTTTACATCTTCTCTTACATTGGCAAGCTTTTCTGTTGCTGTCTTAATAAGCTTCGGGTACTTAATCATAAAGTTATCCTGCAATCCATATCTCTGATTGTCATAGGATGCCTTTAAGAGCTTTAATCTCTGGACATCATTGTCAATCTCCATCTTTTCCTTGATTAAAGGATTGCCTGTGGCAACCGCTTTAATCTCTGCATAGGAAAGTGTTGCCTCATCGATATCCTCACAGCTTCGGCTTACAGCCTTGCTTGTCATGACCTGACTGATGAATCGCTGCTTATTTTCAACAAGCGACCAGTTGTATGCATCAAAAGTTCCTTTGGTGACATATCTATAGATTGCCACCTCTTCATTTTCGTTGCCCTGCCTGATGCCTCGTCCTTCCCTCTGTTCAATGGAGCTTGGCTTCCAAGGACAGTCCACATGATGCATTGCAACCAGATGTGTCTGAACATTAACGCCAGTACCACATTTATCTGTAGAACCTATAAGCACTTTTTTCTTACCTGTTCTCATTTCCTTAAATAGTGCATCCCTCTGTGCGTCGGTCTTTGCATCATGGATAAATGCTATCTCCTCTGCCGGAATACCATACTGTATCAGTGTTTCCTTCAGATAATCGTAGATGGTAAAATCCTTATCCGGTCCCGGTGTGCCGATATCCGAAAAAATAAGCTGGCAGCCTATATGACCGTTGGCATTTCCTTTCTCATATTCTTTCCATACATTCTCCGCTACCTTATTGAGCTTTCCATCTGGATTATTTGGTGCGTCCTTATCAATCAGCCTTGCATCTGTTCCGAGTAATCTTGCCTCATGAGTAATCTTTAGGAAGTTGTCCACACTTGGATCAACTCCACCACCTCTGATACGCTCTGCCCTCACAACAAAGTCTTCCATAACCTGCTTTACATACCAGTCAGGCTCTGACTCCACTATGATAGGCTTGCCGCCACGAAGAGCCGGCACATCAAGGTCAAGCATGTCTGCGGTCTGCACATCTGCTACCTCACGGAAGATATTCATAAGCTCCGGCAGATTCGTAAACTTATTGAATCTGCTTTTAAAACGGAAACCGCTTCCCTCTACAGTAAGCTCCAGTGCTGTTGTCACTTCACCAAAGTTCGCTGCCCAGGAATCAAAGTGATAAATCCCCATCTCTTCAAGTGCCGCTTTCTGTAAGTAAAGCTGCATGACATACATCTCACACATGGTATTGGATATTGGCGTACCTGTCGCAAACACAATGCCTCTGCCATCATTTATCTCAGACAAATACTGGCATTTAAGCTGCATATCCGTTGACTTCTTCGCTCCACTGCTGCTGATACCTGACACATTATTCATCTTGGAAAAAATCGCAAGGTTCTTAAAATTGTGCGCTTCGTCAACCATGATAGAGTCCACACCAAGTTCCTCAAAGGTTATAAGGTCATCCTTCCTGCTCTCATCTGATAAGGATTTCAGCTGCTCCTCCAGCTTTTTCTTCTGGCTTTCCATCTGTTTTACAGTCCAACGCTCCCCGTTACGCTCCTTCATCTCATCAATCGCATAGCTGATTTCATCAATCTGCTCATTGAGCATTCTTTCCTTTCTCTCTGCTGAGATCGGGATTTTTTCAAACTGCGAGTGCGACATGATGATACAGTCATAGTCACCTGTTGCAATCCTTGATACGAACTGCTTCCTGCGGCTCTTTTCAAAATCACGCTCTGTGGCAACCAGGATATTTGCTGACGGATAAAGCCTTAAAAACTCTGATGCCGTCTGACCGATAAGTGGCTTTGGAACAACCATGATCGTCTTATTGGCAAGTCCGAGTCTCTTCTGCTCCATACAGGCAGCCATCATCTCAAAGGACTTTCCGGCACCAACGCAGTGTGCCAACAGGGTGTTTCCTCCAAGAAGGATTCTTGCCACCGCATTCTTCTGATGTGGCTTTAACTCAATCGCCGGATTCATTCCCGGAAACTGTAAGTGACTTCCGTCATACTCACGCAGACGGATGTTATTGAATGTCTCGTTGTAATACTCCACATATTTCTGTCTTCGCTCCGGCTCTGCAAACAGCCATTCCTTGAACTTCTCCTTGATCATGTTCTGCTTTTCCCTTGCAAGCATTGTCTCGTTCTTATTGACTTCGTAATGATATTTGCCATCACCGTCATCAATCCTGTCCCTTACTGTTACAGTTTTAAGATTCAGCGTATCCTCAAAAATAGAATAAGCATCCATGCGGCTTGTACCATAAGTCTTAGTAGCTGCCACTGAATGCTTATCCATGCTCTTATTCTCGATGAACCATTCCATGCTCATCTTATTTAAGTGTACCTGAATGCCTGTATTGTAAAACTGGCTTCTGACTGCCCTTGCTCTTCTTGGTGTATTGAGAAGCTCATAGATAAACTGCTCATAATCAAGCGACTCAATCCATGTCGTACCAATCTTTACATCAATATCCGAGGCTTCAATCCATTCCGGCTGCACCTTTTCAAGTGCTGCCACATTTCCTGCAAATCTTTCTGCCTGCGGATTGTCTGTATCAGCCGCCATAGCCTTTGCTACACGAAGTTTGTCTCTCACATTTCCCGAAAGATACTCGTCTGCTGTCTCCCAGCCGATGTCGGGATTGTTCTCGTTGTAGCGGTCTGGATTTAGGAAAACCAGTCCGTCCAGCTCTTCCACAAGGACTGCCCTTCTAAGCTCTGCTAATGCATCATCACTTAGCGTTATCTCATCCACTGTCTGTCCGGACTTTTCTGCAAGTTCTTCCTTTGCATTTGTAATATCCGGCTCATAGATAGAAAGCATATAGGCAAGATTTACATATCCAAATTCATTGACGGATACATTTAATGCTTCCACAGCGGTCTCCACTCTGTCTATGACTGTCTTTGCCTTAATCGTCTGCTTATAAAACATATCCGCTTTTTTCACCTCCCCATCTTCGTTTACTTCCTCAAGACTGCAAAGAAGTGGATAATCGCTGTCATCCCTGAATGCTATTCTGTTTGCTTTTGAAGTAATGGCTCCATACTGCTTTACGAAGGCATCATATTTTACATTAAGAAGTCTCTGCTTATCAGAAAGCTCCTCCTCGCTGCAGCCATCCATCTGGATATCAATCAGCTCTCTTGTTATCTGTCTGATTTCATCAAGGCATCGGATTCGCTCCTCGGCAGTCTGTGATACTTCTTTTTTTACCATCTCGGAATTTTCCCTGTAATAGAGTTTTCCTTCAAAAAATGTGTAAGTGTAGTTTCTCACATCCGGATCAGCCGGGATAACTTCCTCCGTCTGCTCCGCCTCATCTGCCACTCTCTCAAAATCTGTCATCTGGGCTTTGATATTACCGATAGCCTTATTGAGAGTCTCATACATATTGAAGTTCTCATCATTATTCACACAGACTGTATATCTGCTGTCCTGTCCGTAAATCCTTGTGTCATATTCCATAGATCCAAGCATCATCTCCGGATGCTCTGCAAAATAAGAGTTGACTGCAATGCCATTCCCAGTTACACCAAGGTGTACCCAGTCAGGCTCAATATCAATCTTTCTCTCCCTCTTCTGCAAAAACAGGATATCTGCTGTCACTTCGGTTCCTGCATTATCTTTAAATGCAGTATTCGGAAGTCTTACTGCTCCCACAAGCTCTGCTCTTTCAGCCAGATACTTTCGGATAGTAGGATTTGCCTTATCAAGTGTTCCCTTTGTGGTGATTACTGCAACCATGCCTCCCGGTCTTACCTGATCAAGTGCTTTTGCCAGAAAATAATCGTGGATACGGAAGTTATACTTGTTGTACTTCGGATCAAATACCTTATAATCCCCAAATGGCACATTTCCGACAACCACATCAAAAAAGTTATCCGGATATGTGGTATTCTCAAATCCTGTGATACTGATATTGGCATTCTGATAAAGCTGCTTTGCAATTCTTCCTGAAATGCTGTCAAGCTCCACCCCATACAGCTTGCTTCTCTGCATTGGTGCCGGCATACTTCCAAAGAAGTTACCGATACCCATAGATGGCTCTAATACATTGCCGCCTCTGAAACCAAACTGGACAAGTGCCGAATTTATGCACATGGCAATCTCCGGTGAAGTATAAAAGGCGTTATTTACTGTTGCCCTTGCAGCACTGTATTCCTCATCAGATAAAAGGTCTTTCAGCTCTGCATATTCTTTGCTCCAGCCTGCGTTTTCCTCGTCAAATGCCTGTGACAGTCCGCCCCATCCGACAAACTTCGACAGAGTTTTCTGTTCCTCAGGTGTGGCAAGCCTGTTCTCTGATTCAATCTGCTTTAAAGTGCGGATTGCATCCATATTCCACTGGTATCTGGTCTTAGCACCGCCTTTTTCCATTTCCCAGAGGTTATAGTGGAAATTGTGTTTCGTCTGCCCGGCAACATTCTTCTCATTTTCAAGACTTTCTACTTGCTGTACTGGTTCCTGCTTTGGTGTAAAATCTACAGTTTCCTGTGATTCTGTATCAGCCTGAATATCATCCACAGATACTGATACTGCATCATCTGAAACCACATGTCCATTCTCATCAATCTTGGTTTCCCAGCCATTCGCTATTGCTCTTTCCCTGGTTTCAAGACGATTGGCTTTTACACTATCCTCGATATCAAAGAATCTCTTATAGACCGGATTCATCTTATCCCTGTCAGCCTTCTGCTTTGTCTCCTGATAATACTTCTTCTGGTCTTCTCCGCAGTAAAATGGCTGTTTTACCATATAAGATAAGATTTCATATAACTCACGCCAATCGAGAACACCTTCTTTACGCACACCATTCCTGTTCTTATAGCTGATCTTCACATATCCGCTTCTGATTGAGTACTCCACAAGACCATACTTATTGTTGGAATATGCTTTTCTTTCTGCATTATCTGTCCCTAATGCAATATCCCTGATAAGGTCAAGTTTATTGGGTATAAATGCAAAATCAGACTGCACCACATCCATAAGGAATGCCCTAAACGGAGTGTAGCAGCTGCAATCTGTTACAAGAATCTCCGCCGCATCACGCAGGTCTTCATCAAGCTCTGCAATACGCTTGGCATAATCAATCGGTGTAATATACTTAAGCTCTGATGGATCTTTTTCAGATGTTTCAGCTTCTATCTCGGCACCATATTCTGCCTGGGTTATCATGCGATCTTCATCGGCAGTTTCCTGTGGTGTCATGCCATATGCAGATACATATGCTTCATTACTTTCCTCATGTGCATCTTCATGCGAATTTGCTACTTTTACAGATCGGTTAGAAGCATAGCTCTCTGGCTCATCCGGTATTGCATAATCATCAATCTCTGATTCTGCCTCCTCCGGTTCCACTTCCCGGTATTCGGCATCAATGACCTCATCATCCTCACGGAGTCCGTCCATCGCAAGCTCATCAATACGAGGTGTCTCAGGCTGGTATTCCCCTGTAAGAATAAGGACACCAAGCTCTTTTTCGATATCTTTCCATGAAACATATCCTTCAACCTCTCCATCCTCATCTCGCCACTGAAAACGCAGTCCGTTCCCATGAAATGTGTCATATCCGTGCAGTCCCAGTCCGTCAACCGGCCAGCCTGCACCTCCCTGACCATACTCTGCTTTGATACGCTTTGCCCTGGTTCCTGCATCAATCTCTGTTTCAAAAATCTTGCATACCCTGCCCTTACCACCGATAAAACCTGTACCTCTCATAAGCACCTGTTTGATATACTCACCTGGTACTGTTGCAGACTTTTTGGGATTCAGGTAATTGTATTTACCTGCTAATGCAGCTTTTCTGTCCTGCTCGAACTGACGCATAAACTGATTATTGTTTTCGTCCTCAGTATGAATGGTGCCAATGCTTGCCTGCCCATTCTGGTCGAAAAAAAAGGAAGCCTGTGTATATTCGGCTTCCTTACTAACACCCAATGAATTGATTTCATCAAGTTCCCTATTCAGTTCTGTATCATCTGATTCTAGTGGAATCGCATCACTATCTGATTCAGTACCACTTCCTCTGCCTGCATCTTCGCCTGCTCTCTTATCTTCCACATCTCCATTGTCGATGACGGATTCTGTGGCTTGTGCTTCGCCAGATACTGCATCTCCAGCTGGTCGTACAGCTGGTTCGCTTCCTCCTCTACCGCTGACATCTTCTCGTACATCTTCCCGAATCTCATCAGCGTCTTGTATCTTGCCGGCTCGTTCTCCTTTAGATAGTTCATCGCCATCCTTCCGTATTTGCCCAGCTTCGTGAGATCCTCCGTCTCGTCCGGCATCTCTATCTGCGGATAAAGCAGTCCGTCCACTTCCTTGTAAGTCATTTCTTCTAACATATCCAATTCTCCTTTCGCTCTCGATTGCCTTTAAGTTACGACTAAATTCTCTAAGAACACTACAGGAGACATCGCATACAATGGAACCAAGACGGTAAATGATCTCTTCGTCTTTGATATTTACGATCTGACTAAAATCCTGTTCTTGCACAGATAAGTCAAATCCGCATCTCGTCCCTACAGCATACATGACACTTGCATATACAAGCTGCTCCATGTCCATTTCCTGCTGTAAGCCATTGCGTTTCTTACTTTCTTCCTTTATCACACTACCTGATAGCTGCATGAGCTCGGTCATTCGGTCTCCGAACTCTTCTTTTATTATAAGCCAAACATCTGTTCCTGTAAACTGTTTTAATATATTTTTTAGAGACTCCCTGTTGCTGTTATCGTACTGCTCAATCTGACCTTCTGATACGAGAAAATCCACATAATCTTTAAGATTTTCTCCCTCAAGGTCCCATGTCAGCTTAACATTCTTCCCTCCGGTATCACTGATATCAAATATATACCTCATGCGTGGATTCAGTGCCCTTGACGGGAAGATAGCGCAGCCTTTCGCACCACGCTTTACATATCTTCCCACCTTTTTCCAGGTATCATAATCTGCCATGAGTGTGCTTTTTTCCGGAGGTCTCTGAGCTGTTATCATAACGATATTGTCAAATTCATAGCGGTATAACTGACCTGCGACCTTTAACACATCCTTCCAGTTCTTTTCTGATCTGGTGATGTTACCAATTTCAGAATCGTATATCGCTTTGACCTTCATATCAACGCCCATACCTTTGTCCTCCTCTACTTAAACATCTCTGCAAACAATCCCTTAAAGAGCTTTAACTCATCCTTATCCAGCTCGATTGCAAATTCATTGTCGATTGCCTGTTTTTCGCATTTATCCTTTTTCTTTGCAATCTTACGCACCACACGAAGAAGCACATAGCACTCCTTGGACTTTGCAATGCTCTGTTTAAAGGTCAGCTCATCCTCATCGACTGACTTCTGTGTCTGATAGATAATCTCTTTTAACTTATCATTGATACCATCTACTTCCTCAAGGGAAATAATAACGGATGCCTTAGAAGCACCCGATCTGTCCCACTCCTTATGAAGTTCCTTTACTAAAAACTCCATGTTCTTAATTACTGTTGTTGAATCACTTTTCATCTTGCTTTTCCTCCGTTTTCTTTTAATGAAGAAGGGAGCTGACCTTCGCTGATAGGCGCAAAATCAACTCCCTTCATGTCCTCTGCTCCAAGGACTATCTGCTCTGCATAATACATATCCATTGCCTTATTGATGGCATCGTCAAGCGACTCTGCCTTTACTTTCTGTACTCGTGAAAGCACTTCTTTTATCTCAACATCAAATTCCTGTTCCATATGATATCGCCTCCTGTAAAAATCTCATCACCGGCTCTTTTCTTCCTTTACCTGTCTTTCCTTAAAGCCTTCATCGTACTTTCCATCTTCCAGCCTGTCGTAAAAACAGTCCTCTTCAATCGTTCCAAAATCCTCATACATCTGGTGAAGGAAGTCATTCTGCAGCTTCTTCGGTACATCATCATCCTTTGACATATCCTGATAAAAATAGAACTTCTGCTTTAGCTTTGCCCTGTAATCATAGATATCCTCTATCTTTTCCGGTGTGCCATACTCCCTCTTGTATGCCTTGAAATTTGTAGTTGAAAGTGTGGAACCTAGATAAATGCCATGCTCCCACGATACCCCGATTGTGGTATTGTCCTTTGTAGGCTTCTCATCCTTCGGATAACGCTTATACTCTGTCGCACCAAGGGCGATTGTAAGGGAACCTGACTTCATATCCATCACCACAAGATTCCTTGGTGATAATGCTTCAAGCACCATGTAATCATGGTCATTGAAGTTATGAAATGTCTGTCCCCTTTCAAATGAGCGGTTCTCCATTTCATAATGCAGGTTAAAATCATCCACCCAGCCCTTATCGGTCATTCCAATCTCCTTAAGCTTTGCAACACATTCATAAGAACTGGCTTCTTTATCAAACCGAAATTCTTTGGAATCGTTATAAAATCCCTGAAGAAAATGTCCCAGCTGAATATCATCCAGACAGAATCTCGCAGATACAGTTACATTTGCTGCCCTGTAATACTCTGTGAAGTTATCTGCTTCACCAAGTGTCCTTCCAAGCTGCAACAAATTGTCTGCAAGCTCTGACATGTCATCAACTGCTATAAAACTCTTATAATCATCCAGAGTCATCAGCATATTTGTCTCTGTTCCCCTGTCGTTTTCTGTTACCAGTATCATATCTTTTAAATCCATTCTTACCTCCAGTCTCAGAGAGGGACTATGCCCTCTCTGCAAATTTCCTGTTATGGTCTTCCTATCACAACAATCTTTCCTGTGCTTGCCACATCCCTGTAGACCACACCAAGACTTTCATTAAGTGCCTCTACCACCTTGCCATTTCCGACATATACTGCCACATGGCTGATGTTCTTATATCTTCCGTTGCTTGTAAAACTGTAGAAGATAAGGTCTCCCGGCTGTAACTCATCAAAGGAGACAGTCTTTCCGGCTTCATCCAGTCCCTGTGCCTCCGCTGCCGCTGTGGTTGCACCGCCATAACTAATATCCACGCCTGCATCTTTCCATGAGTAATATGCAAGAGAACTGCAATCATAATAATTGCCGGAATCTCTCATATCCTGACTGTATGGAAAACCAACTCTGTGAAGTGCGTATGAGCAGACTTTTTTCTGCCTGCTGTCAGTGATTCCACTAAGAATAGCATTGATTTCATCCTCTGTCATGGAACTTACTCCCGGACTGCCGCCTCCACCACCGCTTCCGCTGCCAGCGTACCCAAGCTGTCCCATAAAGTCAGCACTCATAATCTGCTCAAGCATTTCCACCTGGTTAGCGTCAAATCCATACACCGAAATCATATCCCGATAAGATTTGAGTGTGACATTCACATACAGAACCGACTTCGTGACAGTAGTTACATTACCGTCTGCATCTGTTTCTTCCACATCCTTTGTTCCGGTGCTTGTGGTGTATGAACACATATCATTTACAACTGCCTGCAGCCAGCCTTTAGAAGTATCATTCATGACTGTTGCAGTATCTCCGACACCATGCTTGACCATATAGACTGCCATGATGTCATAGTAATTGCTTGGATTTTCTTCCATACCTTCATAATCCACATAGACAAGCTCTCCAAGGTCATATCCGGTATGCTCATTCACTTTCGTGTTCACATCCCGGTTAAACTCCTGCACATAGGCACTCGTTACTGTCTGCACGGTATCTCCTGATTCAAGTGGTGGCAGGAATAAAGCAAATGGAGAATTGTAAAGGATTGCTATCACCGCTATAACCGGAACCGCAATCATGGCAACTACAAGAACAAGTAATAAAAGCACCAATCCGATAATCGGTGCAGCTGCCTTTACCCAGGTAATCGCTTTTCGCACAATCAGATCCTTTACCAGCTTTGCCACACTATCCGTCTGATTCTCCTGTGCTTTCATCTTATCCAGAAAGAACTTTATCTTCCTGCTCCGGTTTGTCATCTTTTCATCCTTGACCTCTATGGACACACCTGCCGCATATCCGGCTGCCATGCCGATTGCCGTGCCTACTCCCGGTGCAACCGCTGTTCCTGCCGCCGTAGCAGCTGCCTTTGTAGCAGTTTTCGTTGCAACCTTGGCAGTAGTCTTTGCTGTTTCTTTTGCCGTCTCTTTAGCTACCGTCTTGGCTGTATCTTTGGCAGCTTTCTTTGCTGTCTTTTTTGCCAGCTTCTTTCCTGCCTCTACCTTCTTGATACGCTTCTTTGCCTCGGCTGCCGCCTTTTTCCTGAAAAGTGCAGCCCCCTTAGAAGCAGTTCCGGTAACAGGGCGGCTTGCTTCATATGCAAGATATGCTGCCTGCGATACCTCCTGACCGCCTTCCACCTGATCTGTTACTGCCCCGGCTACAAGTGCTCCAGTTCTTCCTGCAATGTGAAGATTCGTGTTCTTGGTCTTGATGGAAGTGTTTGATTCCTTAAGGTTTTGCTTGAATCTTGATAATCCCTTATTCTTCGGCTCCGACTGATGAATGGTACTCTTGCGATAGGACTTCTTTCTATCCGTATCAGTTACCTTTGCACCAGCTGTCTTAGGACCTCTCTCTACTGTATAGATGTTACTCCCCTTAATCTTGGCTCCCTTCGGTTCGTGGGCATGAATCTTGGCTTTCTCCTTGGTGTGAATGACCATCGGTTTGTCATCAACCTTTCTAATTTTCAAT